>OIYS01000137.1_pt1 | contig 54756 bp, 81 predicted proteins | sample 1588271 | NCBI WGS metagenome assembly OIYS01 (sample SAMN03283286) | human gut metagenome | biome: human-associated habitat; material: feces | host: Homo sapiens | place: Peru | collected 2012 | reverse complement strand
TCTTCACTTTTACATTCCTCCTAATCTAACGCTTCAAAATCATTTTCAGCACTGCTGAATACAGGCCTGGGGTCGCTTTCAGGTACCATAACCGGTTTTCCTTGAGGCTTTATGATGTAATCACCTAACAGCTTTTCAAATTTCTTCTTGCCTAAAAAGCTCTGCATAGTAGTAATACTTAACAGCTTGGCAGGCTGGAACACGTCAGTGTTTTCAAAACCTGCTTCCTGTAAAACATTGGCAATTTCGGCCTCATCGCGGTATTTGCGATTGGCCCGGCCTTCTACCAGCTTCCAGCCTGCAAAATGCCTGCCCTGCAAAGCCTCATTAAGACAATAGTCTTTTATAAGATTTGCATACTTTATTACACTGTCAGCCTTTCCTAGTACCTCTGCTAGTTCTTCATCAGTAAGCAGGTCTGCAGTTTTACCGGTGTCAACGGTGTTGTACTCTTTTAAAGCTCTACACCTTGGAGCAACTGGGCAGAATCGGCAGTGTTCCCCCGCCTTAGTTTCACCCTCTCCTTTAAATGCCTTTTTAGCTATTGGCTTTATTGACTCACCCCAGGCCAGCAGGTCTTTTATAGGAATAGTTTCCTTTGACCAACCACCATTGCGGGGCTGAATGATGTTCACTGTAACTTCTTTAATGTCATCATATAGCCAGCCTTTGGTATCGTATACACCTAGAGCGTAAAGTCTTAACTGTGGATTACCCTCTGCCTGTACAGGAATACCCTTGCCGTACTTCAAATCGAATATCTGAAGTACATTGTCTGCAATCACTACAGCATCAGCAGTACCGAAGCCATCAGGTACCCATTTATTGAAGTCAACTTTTACTTCGGTGTATAAATCTGCTCTGCTTGTACTTACTGCTTCTAAGATAATTTGTACATATTCGTCAACATAATCTTCCATAGCCTGAGAGTAATAAGAGGACTTCCTAACTGCCTTTAGGTCCTTTACTTCCCCCTCGTCATATGCTGCCCGAAAGAAATCCTGCAGCTTCAGCTCTGCTAGTTTATGTGCTACAGTACCCTCCTCCGCAGCATCTGAGGCCCTACCATTTTGGTAAGGCTCAGACAATTTAGCCGAGGGTGTACATGCAAGCCATCTATATGCAGAACTGGCTGATAACAAAGCGTGTTTAGACATCTACACCAATCTCCTCGCAAAGTTCTTTCAGCTCCTCATCAGTGCAGGCAGACAGCTTGTGCTTCTCGCCCTCCTGGCTGGACTCCTTAACAGCTTTCTTTACCTTAGCAAGAGCAGACTTATCAGTGCTGCAAAGGGACTGGATAGCCTTCAACACAGTGGCCCGGTCAAATTCTTCCTCGGTACCGCCAATTTCAACATCGTCAGTTTCTTCCTCTGCTGGTTCAGGCTCCTTAGCATTCTTCTTAGCTCTGTTTTTCTTGGCAGTACGCTTCCTATCCTCTTCAATAGCTTCAGGAGTAGCAGTTACAGGCTCGGTACAGCCGATATGCTCTGCTACCTTTTCTGCTACACTGTCTGCATTAGCCACAGCGGAGATAATGCCTGCCAGCTTCTCCATGCCCTCGGTGTTCAACTTTGCCAAATCCTTTTCGTCAAAAATAATGTTCATAATGTTATTCCTCCTAAAAATTAATTTCATTGATTGAGCAGCCTAGCACGACTAGAATTGCAAATACAAATTCCTTAAAGCGTGTCCAAGCCTTGCCATAATACAGTGTGAGTATATTGTCTATCTCATCAGCTGCTCTCAGAGTACGATACCAAAGAGAATTGTATTTTCTTCTAAGCTGTACTCTTTCCTTTGTGCTCAGGCTTAGCCACTCTTTCCTGGTCATTGCATTTTCCTCCTTGTAGGTATGCTCATTACTTCTGATAACCAAAACTTCCTGTCTGATTTTGGTGGTGTGTAGTATGCAGTCAGTACTCCTGACTTGCAGTACTGCTCCATCCTAGCAGTGGAGATCTTTAGTATCTTCCTAACTTCAACAGGCCCAACCAGCCTGTCTTTTCTTACCGGTAGCTCCAGTGTTTCTTTCCCGGTAGCCTTTAGCAGTTGCAGGAAAGGCACTAAATCGGGATTAGCTGATAGCAGCTCCTTAAGCTGGCTTGCTTTTACCAGTAATTCATCTAATAGCTCTGTATCAATACCCATAACATGCGCCCCCTACAGTAGAAGCAGTATAACAAGGCACGATAGCAGGCCTACAGCAGTCCACCCTAGTGTAGATAAGTAATTCATGTAGTCACCCCCTTTGTGATACACATAAGCAGTTCATCAGGCTTACACCCCAGCAGGTTAGCTAAGGGTAGAATAAACTCTGCTCGAGGTAATGAATTACCTCGCTCCCATCTGCCGTATGTAAGCAGGGACACATTCAGCGCCCGAGCTATATCTTCTTGGGAAAAGCCTTTTTCTTCTCTGATAGTCTTAATACTCATTAAATCACCTCCTTTAGCACCCACATAGCAACCACCCCCTTTGTCCACAAATGATTGTTAGGTGTTCCAAAATTTCACATATGTGGTAAAGAAATTAATCTGTTACTGTACAGAAAAACCTTAACTCCTCACCTCTAAGATTCTCCATAGCATACAAATCAGCTTTCCTCCACAGGCTGTCATACAACTCAGCGAAAGAATTGTTTCCAGCTTCATGGTGTTCCCAAATTTTATGGTTGAGCACCATTACCAGCTCAGTCAAGTACTTGTAATTGTCTTTCCAACTCTCAAAAGCTGTCTTATAAGTGTCTTTCACAGCAGCCTTGCCAAACCGGTCTGCTATGCTGAAATCCATCCAAAAGGTGGTATCAACTCTTTCCTCGCCCATTTTAGTTCCTCGCTTTCACAAACTCTTTTTATATAGTTCTAAAACTTCACATATGTGGTAAAAAAATTATGCTGCGTCATATTCTTCCCACTCCTTGCCTTTTGGCTTGTGCCTAGAGATAAGGTCCCGATTCTTTTTAAACATTAACTCCGGGCGGTCCTTAAGCAAGAATAGCAATTTAGAGGTTACAAATCTAAGAATTACTCTGTAGGCAACATCGTTTCCATCAACTACTGAGGTCAAATTTTTTAAAGTCATTGAAAGTGTTGGACTCTCCAATCCTTTAGCCATATCCACAAGATACTGGAAAGAACGATTGCTACCACTGTAGCCTGACATTATTTTCTCTCCCTGCTCCCTAAAGCTCTTATTGAGCCAAATCAATGCTCTTAACATTTCACCTGCTACTGTGTCAGCTGGTTTTCCTGTCCAACCAAATGGGTCGGCTCCATCACACAAAATTTCTGATAATTTAACAGCTGTACCCCAGTTGCCTCCATTGTCCGATGTTGGATTCTCATTACAATCCAAAGTGTAAAGTGCCTGAGCCTCGTCACTTAACTCCACATCAGCAGGAAGTTCAGCATACTTAATTTCCAGCTCTTCTGCCTTTGCTTCAAGTGCTGCTTTTACAGCTTCACTTCTAGAGGCTTCAAGATTTGTATTTTCTTCCAGCTCCAGCAGAACTGCCTCTGCTTCGTAATAACTGGCAACATCAGTAACTTTGAACTCTATTTCCTTGCAAAAGCTATATGCATCCTTGAAGTGAAACTCGAAATTTCTAGCTGTAAAAGCATAATAGCTGTAAATCATTATATCGAAAGCACTGTTACCTCCCTCAGTTACAGCATAGCAGTCCAAATCAATTAGGTTCTCGCTAGTGTACCGCAAAGTATACTTCATTGCTGCTTCCAGAGTGTCCCACTCCTTACGAGTGGTATGCTGTCTACCATTTTTATAAGCATGTCTGTAAGTTACATATTTCATAATAAAAAACCTCCATACTAGATACTAGATATTAATTTGTAACATCTTTTTTGTTACTACATATAGTATATGTGATTTTACTGAACTTGTAAAGTGTTTTATGTGATTTTTAAGAACTTTATTTTTAAATAATTTTTATTCCTCCTCTACTATTTCTGTAGCACCTATAGAGGTGATGAAAGCTGACATTTCATCAGACATTATCTCCCCCTCAACAACCTCGGCTTTTATGATGGCTGGGTTATCCCAGTGACATCCTCTCCATGTAGGGTTGATCTTTTCCCAGTCAAAGACCTTTGTAAATGTGGAATATTTACCGCCACACCATTCAGTATAACTTTCATATTCAAACCTTTTCATCTTTATGTCTCCTTTACACTTCTTCCCATCTGCCCTGTGGATTCTTAACAGCTATTAGATTCTTGATAAAGCCATTGTTGTCAGTACTAAGACCAAGCTTCAACCAGGTATTTTCAAATACCTGATGCCTGCTGGCAATTCTCTTTGCGCTAGTGATGCTATCAGCTTTAATCCTCTCAGCCTGACGATATGAATTAAGATTTTCTACTTCTGTGAAATAATATACCTTTTTCATTTTTATTTCTCCTCTGTTGACATTGCCACCAGCAGCTGCTTTTGTGTCTGCAAACTCTTAAGCTCTGCAACAGCCTTAAGAAGTGTAGCAGACTCTCGGCTGATTCTTAGAGCAACCTCGCAATCGAAGTTACCACCCATGTCATTCAATAATTCCTGAATATCTTTCTTGGCAGCTTCAACCTCTTCCTCTTTTGCCTCTATGCTCCACTGCATAGACTTGATTCTGTATTCTGGCTCTGTCATTTTATACCACTCCTCTTTTGCTTATTGTTCTAAAACTTCACATTCAGTGTATAACACTTTTGTTGTATCTCTTTTGTTATATAGTATAAGTGATTTTACTGAACTTGTAAAGTCTTTTTGTGAAGTTTTAGAACAATATTTACAAGTGACATTTTTTCACATTATAATAAGTATATAGCAAAAGTGTTATTACATTATTATATATACAAAAGTGTGATATACCTATTATAAGGGAGAGTGGATAATGTGAAAACGAAAGATAAACTACGGAGAATGAGAATGGATAGAGGTCTTTCTCAGCAACAAGTAGCTGATTGTCTTGGCTTAGACCGGAGCACTTATGTAAAGTATGAGCTAGGCGGCAGCATAAAACTACACGTGGACGACTTAGCTAAATTCTATAATGTCTCCACTGACTACCTTTTGACCGACACGCCCTATATGCAGGCATACAAACCGGGAGAAGCCCAGCTCCCCGATAACCTTGTCCCTATTGTAGAGTTGGTAAAGGATTTATTTAAAGATAGACCTGAGATAGTAAAGCTGTTTACTGGGGGAAGAATAAAAGATGTATTGTCTAATAGTAAGACAGCCAAAAAAAGCCTTACTGATATGACAGAGCAGGAAAAAGAGCATTTTAGAAGTGCACTCTTGCTTGGATTGAAAGCAGCAGGCTTTACTCTATAATAGCTTCAACCGCTGTAAAAAGCGTTGAAAATATTATACAGGGAGGTGTTCTCTATGGAGGATATTATAGTTATTATCCTGGAGGACGGAACCACAGTCGTTATCCATTGTGATAAGTAAGGTGGCGAGCTAACTTTGAAAAAGGAAACACGAACCTTTTTAATACTCATATTTATTGTACTATTGCTTCCATTCCCCTCAGCTGATGATGAATACAGCTCAGAGGATACTTTTGTAAGCAGTCCTGTTATAGTGTCTTGCTCTGATACTATACACAGCCCTGCTAGAGCAAGAGCACCCATAGAAGTATGCTCTATATTCAAGACTTTTGCATTAGTGTTGATTTGTATCTGTGTGCATGTTGAGGTAAAAAGCAATATAGAATTTTACGGTAGAAAAAGGATTCGTGTCATTGTGCATAGATTCCACCCTGATTAAAAGGAGCATATAAAAAAATGACCGCTAAAGAATGTGACAAGCTCACACAGCTAACTGAAATTACGGATTTAAAAAAGTATTGGGAGCATGAAGCTTTGGATTTTACCCCCTGGCTTGCCAAGAAGAAAAATATTGAGTTACTGTCAAAAGCTACAAACCTTAATATTGAGGTGATAGAGACAGAATCCTCCGTTGGTAATTTTTCCGCTGATATTCTAGCCAAGGATCTGGACAATAACAGAACAATTATTATAGAGAATCAACTAGAGCCTACAGACCATACACACCTTGGGCAAATCATTACATATTTAGCAGGTAAAGAGGCAAGTATTGTTATTTGGGTAACTAAAAAGGCGCGAGATGAACACATAGCAGCCGTGAACTGGCTTAATGCTCATACGGATGATAGCACTGCATTCTTCTTATGTGAAACCAAGCTGTATAAAATTGGCGACTCTGCAGCTGCTGTAAATTTTGATGTTATCTGCAAACCTAATGAGTGGGAAAAGGAATCAAGGAGCTCTCTTAGCACAAAAGAAAAGTATTATTATGATTATTGGTCAGCATTTATTAATTATGCATACAATGTAAAAGGATTCAGCAGTGAGTTTAGGAAAATTACACCGTATAAACAGGCTGATTCTCAATTTTATTCCGGTGTAACAGGGTGCTCTATTATCCCCCGCCTGCTACAGAACGGTAAACTGCAGGTAAATTTTAGAATATGGAATGATAAAAACTTATACCACACTTTAGTTGCAAATAAAAAAGCAATTGAAAAAGCTGTAGGAGTAAATTATGAATGGGCAGAACTTCCTGAGAATAAAGCAAGCAGGATTTTTATAGAGAAAACATTCAAAAATGCCAAAAGTGAAGAGGCCTTTGCTTGGCTGGCTGAGAACATTTTAAAAATGAAGAGAACTTTCCACAACTATTGCGAGGTGTGATATGTGTCTAAAATAAAAAAAGTTAGAACTAGAAAAAGAGGCAAATCCTACAGCTATATTTTTGAAGCTGGGAAAAAGCCTGATGGGAAGAGAAATGTCATAGAAAAAGGAGGCTTTGACACAGAAGAAAAGGCCTATAATGCAGGTATAGAGGCTCTTAATGCTTACCTGCATGGAAACATAGCTATCTCCTCAGATAGAATACTTTTTACAGACTATATGGAGCAGTGGCTTGAAAAAGTACACAAATCTGCTGTAGCCCCTCATGTCTATGATATGCAGGTAAGCTGCTATAGGAATCGTATAGCACCAGCATTCCAAGGCATGTACTTACAGGACATAAAACCTGCGCACATAGATGCATGGTTGAGAATATTAATTAAAGATGGGTTAGCTAAAAACTCAATATTAAGCTATAAATCCATACTGCATAGTGCTCTAAATTATGCGGTATATCCTGCTGAATTTATCTCCGTCAACCCTGCGAGTTTAGTTAAAATACCAAATAATGTAGCTACAAACATTGTTGAGAGAAAAATCATTTCACCTGAAACATATAAAAAGATTATCAATGATAAGCAACTAAACCCTGCTGAGAGGCTTGTTGCCATCATTGCTTATCATACAGGTATGAGAATTGCCGAAATCCTAGGCTTAACATGGGAATGTATTGACCTAGATAAAGGGCTCATAAAGGTAGCTTATCAGGTGATACGATACAAAGGACAGAGGTACTTCACATCAAAACTGAAAAGACTTTCCAGCTACAGAGATATTTACATAGACCGGGATTTAGTGGATTTGCTGAAAATGTGGCATGACAAGCAGCTAAAATACACAAGTCCTTTTAGTATTATAAATTACGTTGAGGGTATTCCAGGTCAGATACACATACAGACACAGAAATATTTACCTGAAAATGTCATTCCTGTACACTTTGTCTGCCTAAGCAGTAAAGGTAAATTGGTATCTTACAGCAATGTAGCGGGAAAGCTAAAAAAATATAATCTAAATACCCATTCATTTAGACATACTCATGCAACGATGTTAGTGGAGTCTGGTGCACCATTAAAGGGTATCACAAGCAGATTAGGACATAAAAATGTAGGCCTAACACAAGACATTTATACTCATGCTTCTGAGACTATTCAGCAGAACACAAGAGATAGTTTTCAGGAGGTTTTAAATAAAAATAATGCAGACAAAGACTAATTGCAGACAATATGCAGACAATAAAAACACCAAGAGCCTAACTTAAAAGGTTCTTGGTGTTTTTGTATAAATAGACCTATTTTACAACACTGATACTGGAGCATTTTTAATGACTTTTATCAGATATGAAATCCCCAGTATGCTCCAATATTTTTGTACTTTTCTTTTCTGTTACATCTTCCTGATTTTTCTTGTCGTCATTTTCAATTGCAGACAATTTGCAGACAAGGCTATCTACCAACTCTTTACCTTTGGGAGAAAAGGAGAGGTATCCCAGAAGCATTCCTGCTATTAGCTCTTTCATAATATCACCTCAATTTAGTTATGATAATGTTCGCAAGAGTCAGCGTGCCATCTGTGCCAGCATAATTTACAGTTAACTTTTTACCGCCAGTACACCTGCATACGGCTCCTACTGTTACGAGAGTGCTGAACTCTATCGGAACGACACTGCCAGCTGTGGCAGTGGCTTGGGATAATGCCATAGGGCTGTTCTGACCGTCAACGGCAAGCTGTGCTCCTACACTCCCTGCTGCAGTACTACTGCCGTAACCATTGAACTGCACCATGTATATTCCTGGTCTATTCAAGTAAAAAGTACCCTTATCTAAAGACTGGGTAACTACACATCCCGTTTTGAGCGCTGTATTACTAAATGGTACCGTACTTCCTTGTACCACTGCTAAGTTTTGACTATACGCCTGAATCATAAAAACACTTCCTTTCATATAAGAAAAGCCACCCGACCTGCTTCTGCAAGCCGAGTGACTCATGGAGCAGGTATGCCCTCTTTACGCTATTCCTGTGATACCAGTACCGCAGCCATTGATACCAGAGCCAATGCCTAAGCCGTTGATAATGCCGGCGTTAGGACATACAGCCCCTACACCTGTTACCTGTGGCTTGGTCAGCATGTTGCAGGTGATATTAGCAATCTGCTTCTCCATGACTGCCATCTGAGCGGACATCTGCTGAGCCAAAGTCATACGCTCAATAGTAGCATCCTTGGCAGCCAGCTTGGCTTCATAGGTCTGCTGGTCGGCCAGTGCCTTGAGCTTCAGGTCAAACAGCTTCTCGCCCTGCTGAGCGTCATACTGTAATCTACTCTGCTGAGCCAGCTGGTTAGTGCTGTTCTGAACTGCTGCCAAGGTAGCGTCCTGGGAGTTCCGCATAACTTTGTACAACTCCGCCGTGTTGGCATCGTTCTGTCTCTGCAGGTCAAAGTTCTTAACTCTGCCCATTGCCCCCTCACTCTGCAGCATGGTCATGAGATCTGCACCATTTGGCTGGCTATTGCCACGGTTGAACCAGTTGCCACCACCTGCAAAGATGAAGAACAGAATCAGGAAGAAGATTACAATCCCCCAGTTCATGCCCATTGTATTCATCTCTTCAGCCATAAAATCATCTCCTCTCTATAAGATTTATGCTTAACAGCCTTTCAGCTGATTTAGCCCTTGTCTTAATGTATCAAGCCCTGTGAAGTGCTGCTCCTGCTTTCCTGTCAGCATTTGCAAGGCTTTTTGTGCTCCCTGGATATTAACGCCCAACCGACTGGCCACTACACCCGCTAATGGATTATTCAGCAGAGTGGAGGCCTTTTCAATAACATCACTGTTTATGCCAAACTGTCTAACAGCCTTTTGAGCTTCTGACAGAGTACTTATCCCCTGTGCCGCCTGCTGGGCTGTTTTCCATGCCTCTTCCAGTCTCTGTGCCTTTGCACTGTCCATTCCTAACATCTGAGCCAGCATTGTTGCGTTCATTTTTCATCAGCTCCATTTCCTGTTTCATAGCCCTAATCTCAGTCAGCATACCGCTCATCAATTCCATTGTTTCCTGCTGTATTTGCTCCTGTGTCTTGGGAGGTGTGATTGCGCCAAGCTCTACCAGCTTTTTATAGTATTCATCTGATATTGCTTTTAGTTCGTTATAGACTGCATCTGTCACACCCACTCGATTCTTACTTCCATTCAGGAGTGGGTTGAATTCATAGATAATTCCGTCTTCTACAGTGCAATAGCCTGTACCACTGGCTTTAAATCTCTGCTCAAACTCCATAATCTCACCTCCGTTAATTTCTTTGTAACTTCATTTTAGCTGATTTTTACCTCTGTGAAGTGTCTAAAAAATGTCAAAAAAATAGACCGCCATTTTTGACGGTCATCAAATTTATCGCATTTTGTTTTTCAGGTACTCCCCATCAAGGTAATATCCAGCCACATAATCATCGTATTTTGCTTTCTCTGCATATTTATTCGGCGGTGCAAACTCACCTCTTGTGCCAATTACCCACTTGACACCATTCTTTACAAAAGTGCGCTCGTTCTTTTCCGTAACTGCTATTGAGCCATACGAAAAGCCGCCAATGTACATTGTACCTGCCCAATACTCCGGCTCCGCTTCCGCTACGGGAATCAGGGTATCATGAATTGCACTATCATACATAAATTCTTCATATGACATATTCAAGCATGGCGTTTCCCCTGTTTTTTCAGCACCAAATATATTGCTGTATGTGACCGTTTTGCTACCTATTCCGGTTATATTCAGCCCTATTATTAGTGCGGTGTTTTCTCCTGCTAAGTTTGCCACTTCTGTCAATGGGTATTCACCATTAACTTTACTGATACGCTGCACGCTTGCTACATTAAATCTCTTTTTAAAGGATTTAGCTATAAGTTTCTCAATTTCAAGTTTTCCTTTTTCTATATCCTCTTTATTATTCTGTGCTTGCAGAATAGTGTCATCCATGCAATAAAAGACTGTTACGGTTTTCTGGGGAGCAGTCTCTGATGCATGAGCAATACTACATAGCGCAAACATTAAAAGCGTGAAAAGTAGAACCATTATATTTTCTTTTTTCATAAAACTCACCTCTTACAGATATTATACTACAAACCATTCTCCATTTTCTATAAAAAAATAAACCCTGCAACACAGCAGGGCTCTTATCATAATAGCTTAAATATTTTATCATATGCTGTTTTTATAGATCTGTTCACTTTTTCTATGGAACAGTGCTGCCTATCTGCAATCTGAACTATTGACAAACCTCGTACAAATCTCAGCTCCAAAATCTCCGCTATTTCGTCGCTGATTTTTGCTTCTTTTACTAAAGCGCGAAAGTCCGTCAATGTAGAGTCCTGCAGTGCTTTTCTTGTTATTCTGCGTAAGCTATGCAATACCAGTCTTCTCGTGCTTTGCAGCAGCTCGGCATACTAATATGCACAGCGGAGACGCTACTGCAAAAGCGGTTTCCTCTCTATTCGTGCTACCGTGCAAATAGGAGAGAACCATCAGGGCTGTTAGTATATAAAGAAGCAGCAAGCCGTACAAGGCTATCTTCAACCTGCGATTCTTTTTCTGATACGCTCTAATCGTCATTGTTGCTATAGCATTAAGCTTTTCAATCTCTCTCACGCTATCCCCTCTTTCTAAATTCATAGTGAATAAATCTTACTGGAAAGTTTGTCTCCGCTTCTATATCCTTTTGAAAGCTTTTCACACTGTGTACCAGTATCAGCTTTGGCTGTAGGATTTCCTGGGCTTTAAGGTACCCCTTATAGAAAAGACTTCGGGCGTATCTATCCCGAAGACAGCCGTTAGCGGATATGCTGATAACGGAATGAGCAGGCACTCCATCGAAACACCATTTGTAGCTCTCTTTGTCAGACCACATAATATTAGGTATCACTTTGATTCCCTTTATCTGCCAATACGCTTCAAGCCATTGCCTCTTATAGTGGCTCCACATTTGAATGGGATATGGAGTATCCCTAAACATCGAAAAATCAGGGCCTACCACACCCGGATGATTTTTCAGCATTTCTACATACTTATCGGGGTGATTCCACACTCTGTCAAATAAGTAATCCTGGATATAAAACTGCACCCATCGGTCTGTATTTCTGCCTCCCGGCACATAGTTAAAGGGAATCCACTCCATTTTCTCAGGAAGTTCAAAAGCACTTATGGCCTTTACTACAGGGTTGCCTCTATCCGTGAATTGCATTTCCATAGGAGTTAATAGGAAATTGTTAAAGTTCTGATTATTTAAATATGCGTCTGCTCTCATAGGTTCTCCTTAAAAATGAGTTATAAAAAAGAGTAGAAGTAATTGTTACTTCTACTCTTTTTTATTATTTTCTGTTTTCAGAAACCCACTTCTCGACGAACTTTCGTATTAAGTCGCTGCCATTTATTGACCTGTCGTCACAAAGTCTCTGAAATTCATTTCTCAATGCAACATCTATCCTGATATTCAATCGAGCGTCCTTCTTTTTTTCTTCTATCATATGCTGCACCTCGTCAGCTTAAAGCCCATAAAAAGTTTTCTTTAGTGTAAGCTGGCTGTCCATCCACAGTGTCAGGTACTTCATTGCCGTAGCAATTCGTGGTACCATCAACATACTCATTAAAATAATTCTCCACATCAGTCCAAATCTTTTCGTCGCTAACACTCTCCTGTCCACAAACATCAGCCACCTGTGAACGAATCTCAGCTTTCTCTTCGTTAGTAAAACTCTCAAAAACTTCTTCCCAGCTGTTAAACTTTTTCATCTTTATTACCCCCTGTTAGTAGTATCTATATCTTATCTGTAATTATATTGTACTACCATGTGAGCACAAAGTCAAATACTTTTTAGAAAAATTTAAGCTACAAAAAAGACTGCCAGCTTTTACGCTAGCAGTCTTTCCGATGTTATGCTTTTGCGGTAGCAGCCAGTCCCTGTTTGATAATCCACAACCCGCCGTTAATGATAAGTGGCAGGACAATCAAGTCCCGTACCTTGCACCAACCTGTTTCTGTTCGGGCCTGCTCCTTAATCTGAGAAATGAAGTTAGCTGCAGCAGTCTCGGCCAATGGCAAACAGGTTTCAATCAGCCACTTAGTAAAGTTCTGCTTCATCTGCTCTGTTACTTTGTCGAACTTCAAAGACTCCACGACATCATCTCTAAATTCGGTCCATGCACTCATAATAAAATTCCTCCTTACAATATTACATCAAAAGCTGAAAATCCGTAATGCCCCTTGCAATTGCTCTAGCGAAATCATCTTGATTTTCAGTAAGCAAAACTGAGTCATCCTGATTGCTGATAAAGGCCAACTCCACCAGCACTGCCACGGCATCCGTATTGGTCAGCACATACAGCCCGTTAGTACCAGGCCTTGCTCCTTTAATGCCTCGGTCTACAGTGTCCATTGCATCTATCAGCTGGGACTGAATGCAGTTAGCCAGCTTCTTGCCTTGCTCAGAGCTGTAGAAGTAGAATGTCTCTGTACCCTCTGCCGCCGAATTAGCAGCGCTGTTGCAATGGATAGACACAAACACATCCGCCCCCATGCTGTTAGAAGTGTTTACTATAGTTGCCAGAGAATCATCTTGACAAACTGTCGCATCAACACCAGCTTCCGTAAGATACTTTGCTACCAAATCACCTACGCACTTAACTACAACAGCCTCTTTCAGCCCACTGTACCGATTAACAGCCCCCGGGTCTGGCACCCCGTTTGGCGCATGGCCTGGATTGATAAACACTTTCATAAAATCACTCCTTTATTTATTCTTGGCTAGCCTGAATATGTTTAGATGGTACCGCAGTATTCACATATAATTATTCAGATTGGCCATAAACATATTAACTTCTATGTTCCTGAACTACTCTACCAAGATAGCCAATCAGGCCACTCCCTATTGTAGTTTGTAGCTCTACACTACCCCCCATAAAGATAGAAGCCAGCAGGGCCATTACCAGCCCCGCCCCTACTATTAAATCGGTCTGTAATTTCATCGCATACATCACTTCCTTTGCTCTAAAGAGTCAATCCGATGGTGCGCAGATTTGGCAGAGTCCTCTACCTTCGCCAGCTTGACTTCCATCATGTGCCTTTCGATTCTGCCTTGCTCCGCATCTGCCCTTATCTCGGCTATCATGCCTCTTAAATCATCAATAGCAAGCCTTAAAGGTTTAACAACTACATAGTTAAACATCCCGCAAATAGCAAGAAACAGGGATACCCACTGTAGTGCAGGGCCTAACTCAATGCCCATATCATCACCTTCTAACGAAAATTTTAAAGAGGAGGATTGCTGCAGCTTTCCTCCCCGAGCTTTCCCCCATAGTACTTGCTCTTTACTCTACGATTGTGCTATCGCTTCTCACACAATTGCCGTCAGAGTCAATTACATAGCCTCTAGTTTCCAGCACCGTAAGCACGGAGTCACAATACTTTGCATAGGTAGCAGAGTTTTCCAGAGTGCTCCATGCCAGCTTACCCTGAATGAGCCGTGTTGCTAAAAAGTTTGCCATAAAAATCAACCTCCATAAAATATAGATATTAAAAAGGCAGACTGTAGTTTTATACAGACTGCTCGCTAAACATTATTGCCTGAACAGCATCTTCCAAATCAGATACACGCTGTTCTATTGTTGGCTCTGTCACCTCTGGCTCCGATGTGTCTACCCAGTCATCAGGCTTTGGTTTGTCTATTGAATCACCAATCCAGCACCACGCAGGACACTCTGCAAAAAAGCCATCATCTACAGGATCAGGTACCTGGTCAAGAACAATGACATTCTTTATAATCCTCTTTTCATCACATATTGCTATATTCATTACTACCACCTACCATTTTATGTGAATACAACCATCCGCACCTGCACCACCATCACTGCCAGGTCCGCGGCTACCACTTGTAGGGTGTCCTGCACCACCAGCACCTCCGGCACCATATGTATGCGGTATAAAGTAACTGTAATCTGTATTCAGTGCATTGCCCCCAGCGTTACCCGGACTTGTAGCACTTTCGAAACCGCCACCACCACCGCCACCACCACCAGAAGCAATTACACTTCCTAAAAATGCCGAGGCACCTCCACCGCCTCCACCACCTCCAACATAACCAGAATATCCGGATGGTCCTCCAGTACCTCTAAGACCACATGTATTGTTTGCATCTCCACCGTTACCTCCGGTGCCCCCTACACTTTCTCCTTTAGTTACAACAGCGTTACCTCCTATATCACCAGCTCGATAACCAGCACCGCCAGCGCCACCAACACCAGTATTGCCACCGCCTTTACCACCTATACCTACCACAACAGAACATTGTTGGCCTGAAACAACAAATACGGGCACATCTTGTATAACGGAAGCTCGGCCACCGTCACCGCCTTTACCACCACCGACGCGGTAGTTGCCACCACCACCACCGCCGCCTCCTCCTCCTCCGCCTACAGCAGTTACAACGAGGATAGATACTCCCTCCGGCACCACAAAGGTACCATTAGCAGTAAATAGCTGCTCTCCGTGAGTCGCATTTCCTCCAGTAACACCAGAGCTTAATACACCATCGGTGATTGTTAATCCGTCGCCTATTTTTACACCGCCTAGCGTGGTGGCACTAGCTACCGGCAAAGAGTAATTAGACAATTCATCTAATTTCTTTTTCTGTGCAGCGGTCATCAGACCTGATGTGCTATCTGTAACTGTTCCATATGTGGTATCGGTGAATTTTGCGTTTACTGGTACATCAGAATTAACTGTGTGTCCATTAGCCTCTAGAGCGTTATCCGCAATAGTAGCCCTGCTAACTAAACCTGCATTACTGGACAAGTCAAACAACTCTACCCATGTTGCGCCATCAGCATTGAGCTGATACAGCTTTTGCTCGTCGGTTCGGAAGCACAACATTCCTACCTGCAATTTTATGGTTGGAAACGCTGGGCCACTATTACAGCTGATTGCTGTTTTATCATTGTTGAGCAGGAGTTCCCTCGACTCTCTCAATGTTTTATTTTCATCTATTTCAGTATATTTCTGCACTGTTATCTACCTCCTTAACAACCTAATGCCTGCCAGGATATAGTTCCTGCACATAGCACATTGCTGGTATCTCTCAATTCCACATAGAATCCTTTCAGAGTTACCTCTAGGATATTGGGGATAATCACCTTGCCCGTAGAACCGGTCATGGTGATTGTAACTTCAGGAACTTGATAAAATTCAAGCTCAAATGGAATCCAAGTTTTTTCAGCTCCCACCTTTGTCACCGCATGGTCTTGAATATCAGGCAGGTCGACAAACACTTTATAGCTTGATAGTAGTGTTCTTCCCTCAGTATTCATAGCGGATACCCTGCATTTCAGCAAAGCGTCTTTATAAGTGTAGTCACCACTGACAAATGGCTGCCAAGGTTCGTACCCTGCGGGTATGTCCACATCAATTTCATTATCAGAAATGATTATGTCACTAATAACGGCCCTGCTGTTTTCAAGAATCTCGTCATGTACTGATACCAGAGACCTGCTGTAACTTTCCAGAAGCTTGGAAACGGAATCACTAAATACTACTTGTTCTCTAATGTTTCGGGACATAGTGCGTGTGTCCGACACCGCTTCCAGCATCCTTAGCAAAGTATTTATTTTCAATGCTACAGAAGTGTTGCTGCTATCTGCTATAAGGACAGACTCAGCAAACTTTTCATAGCGTTGCTTTGACAATTTTGGTGTAATGCTGAATCTTTCAAGAATCCTTATGTGATACTTAATGTTATCCGCATAGGAGCTTCCAACATGAATCGGAATATTCTCATTTGCAGTTACTGCTTTATGATGTGACTCATTGAGCGTAATTACATCAGATACATCTATCGCCCAAAAACTTGAATATCCGTTTATCCTCCAGGTACCAACAGCCTCACTCCATTTTGCAGAGTTGAGCTTACTCCACTTCGATGCAAGGGGCTGTTTTTCTACCGTAACCATCAGGACAATGTGAACTGAAAGTTCACAGTAATCTCATCGTCTTCATCAATATTCGCTACTTTGAAAGTAACACGGTCAAGCATTACTCCGTCAGCATTAAACACACCGGCCTCAGTAATCGCGCCTGTAGCTTCCCCTGCAGCAAAATGTGAGGATAGGGAAAACACCTTAGTGCCTGTAGTGTGGCTATAGACGGCTTCACCTTCAGCAATCTTTGCTTCAAGAGCTGTCATATCTGCGGTTGTGTCAGATGTTCCGCTGCCGACCTGTATCTTGCTGACAGGTTTAGGCTGGGCAGCACCACCAATTGCTGCACAGATAAGGTCAAAGCCGCTATCAACAATCATATTATGTTTGATGATTTTTTCGGTGGTTCCGTCATGGCGACTTACATCAATAGTCATTACTCCGTCAATTTTCATTAGAATGTTCCTCCTTGGTTTTCTTTACGATTACATTGCCATTCTTTTTTACGATGATAATATTACAGGTTTCCTGCAAATTTGTAGATTCATTCATGGTTCCAGCCTCATTTCTGTAAATTCTCCTAGTGGGGCAAGAGCAGCTTCCGTTACGGACTCTCTATTTTTGGCCACATTAGTGACTTTGAAAATTCTTGAACTCTGAGTTTGCTGAATGTAAATACCCAAAATATCACCCTCCCGGCAGTAGTTGAATACCGATATGCGATTACCGTAGTTGTCGACAAGACCAAACTCGTCGTTGACATACTCGGCTCTCAGCCACCCAAAGTCTCCCGATAATGTCATAAACACAACATGATTTGCAAAGCTGTCTATTACTCGAATATTGAAGGATAGATGGTAGCACCTTGGTATATTTACCGAGTACTTTATAGAGGTGGTAGGCTGTATCACAGCACCTTTAGAAAATCTGCTATTTTCATAGGTAACACCTTTAGCTGTTGAAGCACCCTCGGTGTTACCATCAAGATTAAAGTCATATAGATAGTTTTTTGCTATCTTTCTCGTTATGAAATTTTCCACATTAACGAGTTCATCATCTGCGACAGGCAGCCATGCTATGTCATAGTCCCCCCACCTATCTTCTATATCCTGCCATGCTAAATCTTTTTCAATGTAGCCAGCATAATACTCAATCCAATTACGAGCATCCACTTCTTTAGCAAGATGTAGACTCGTAAAATACTCTGCAACACGAACACCGTCAACCATAACAAGGTCATCACCGGATACAGAAAAGAAATTTTTAACTCCTTTCCAGCCAGTTGCCTCCTCGTCAAATTCAGCAATCACATTCCTGGTAGTCGCTGGAGTAAGATTAATATTTATGAAAGACGCATTTTTGCTGTACAACCCATAGGAATTATAAGCTTTTATGCTGAACTGCTGTGTTCCCAATTGAGGAAAAAAGACTGTATACACATTGGCTTTCAATTTGGCAATTATCTTTCCCGTTTCCCATGTTGCCCCCCAGCGTAATTCGAAGCTCAACCCTTTCATTTCATCCCAAAAGAATTGTATTGTGTCTCCATTTTTTACTGCATAAAAGTTTGTGACTGCTGCGATGTCGGGTACCCCTACCGTCAACATACTCGCCTCATCCGAAGTTATACCCATGATATCCACTGCAACAATGTAGGCAGTATACTTTGTAGCCACTTCCAAAGGGATAAAAGTGCTGGTTGTATTAACGCCGTCCATGATAAGCGTGCAATCATTAATATTGCAATCACCCTCTCCTAGATAGAGCTTGTACCCTTTAAGGTCAATTTCGGTGTTAGCGTCCCAGGAAAACTGTATTCCACCGGTAACTAATTTGTAAGTGAACCCCGTAACTTGCTTTGGTGGTAACGCTAAATCGAGTTCCCTTGTTTCCGTGATTGCTCCCTTTGTAAGTACCGCACCATTCGATGTACGCACCTTGATATACTTAGGAGCGGTCGTAATATCAGTATTGAAGTAGGTTGTATCAAGGTCGGAGGCTAACAGTTTCCAATTTACACCATCAGCTGAGCTATACACATGGAATGAGCCGTTTGAGGCTCTTTCCCAGCTCACCCCTAATCTAAATATGATATTCAAGGTTGCTGTGGTGTATTTCAGAATATCGGCCTGAAGACTTTTCACATCAAGTAATTTGTTTTCGTCCACGCTGTACTGTATGGGTGGTATGTCATACTTTTCATTATAGATATTCTCATTGTATTCAATGCACTCAATTCTCCTAGTAAAATCCTGTGCGCGAGATATTGACTTAACAACAAAAGGCTTGCTGCCAATGCTGGCGACGGCTAAATCAAATATATCATCAGCCTGTGGCAGATCTTCATCGTTGTAAGAGGTTTCAACTAACACCCTGCACCAGCCGTTACCGTTGCTAATAATGCGTACATTGCTGGAATACATATTATCGTTGACGGTACGGTACCTGATTCTGTACTTACTCAGTGTCTCAGATAGCTCAACAGGAAGCAGCATCTCCTGTCCCTCTACTTTATAAATTCGCCCAGACCTCGCCCATTTAGGTACATCGTGCGCAACCAATATGACATCACCTATGCTACACGCTATGGAGTCTATACCCGCCTCAAAGCTGACAGTTCGGAGAAGATATTTGTTGCTGTACAGCTGGTACATTCCCTCTCTATAGGCCTGCTCATAGGAGGTTATGCCATTATAGGTAGCCTGCGCCATTCTCTCCACAGGTTGACTATCATAATCATCTGCATACACAGTAATGGTTTCTCTGGCATAATCAGAATCACGGTCCATGTAGGTAATCTCAATGCTGTTTGCCCTATCACTTGTCTGCATAAATTCTTCTTTAAAACTACCGGATATGATATTTCCCATGCCAAACATCTGCACAGGTGGTTTGGCGCAGTCCCATGTACAACCGTATCTAGTGCCAAATCTTAGCACCAGGCCTCTGCCGACATTTGCGATATTTTTATTTACGACATCCAGCATTTCACCCAGCGTAGTAAGCTCTATGTTAATTTCCAGCTTCTTCTCTGTACAAAAATCAGCCCATTCTGAAAATCTATCATAAAGCATGTACTTTGCTGGTACGCCTCTAACTTCATATTCATCAGTTTTATTGCGAATATTTGTGATTTTACAGCATTGATGGATACAGTCATAGGAGGCCCATGCAGGATTGTTGGCGGGCTTTTCTTCATATCTTCCATCGTATGGATTCCACACCCATACAGTTTTTCTTTCCTTGATAAACGATATGCTAGGCGCACCGCTTAGCTGGTCAGTAGCTAATGCCTTTAAACCGATAAGAGCAATGTTAGGGTAGCAGAAATCATCATAGACTATGCTTGTCAGCTCTGACCACCATACCCTGACAGAAGCACGGGAACTCGTAACGCTGTGAGAGCGTCCTGTGACCTGCAGCTTCACTTGATAACTGCCAGCCTCCTGATGGTCAAGACGATACTCTTTACGCAAGGCAGAGGACTGTGCTCCGGATACATGCTCGTCAAGCCAGCTTACCCACACACCATCATCTTTTCTGTACCATGCTTTAAAATTTACCCACGCTGTGCTAAGCCCGCCTGAGTCATCTGCATAGTACAAGCCGTTGGAGAATGTGATTTTTATCTTTATTCCCTCGGTGGCGTTGCCCTGACAGGTATCAATTCTTTCATCAGATGTAAGCTCATAACCTAGCTGCTTGGTAAAAAAGGTATCATTGAAATTAGATATGGGCTGTTGGTCGTTCAGACCCTCTCGGGTTTCCACAGTCAGCCCGTCATAATAATCTATGCTGTTATCATTCAGCTTTATATCTGAAATACTTAGAGGCCCCTCACCACAGGCAAGAAGCCAATTCAGATACTCCTTATTGTCAGCAATATCGACATACTTACCTATGGTCTGACCTGCTGATTTAACCTTACCATAAGTAAGTGCTATGGAGTTATTCTGTCCCTCCATAGTCGTAACACCACTCCAGGAATATGTGGGGTCCGTATTGTAGTCCTGGTTGAAGTTTCCTACATCTGCCCTAGGAGCTAAAAATCTATTTATGAGCATACTGCCAAGGAACATAGTAGCTGAGGCTGCTATGTATGATGTAGTAGTCCATATACCTGCTGAATTTGCAAAGGCACCTCCTACGGCTCCAGCAGCAACGGTGAGCGCCACCATTGCAACCATTGCAAGAATGTTTTTTCCGCCTCCCTTGCCTACTACAGGGTGGATGGTTATAAAGTCCAAATCCTGAATTTCAGTATCATCGTCTGCACTTAGACCGTTCAGCTGAACAACTATTTCACAAGGCAGATCTGCATAGATATTCTTAACCTCCGCCAATGTCAAACCAGCTTTTAGCTTTATGACTTCTCTACCGTTCCACGGTTCGAAAGCATTTTTTACTTTTATCAATGTTGCTGACATACAATCACCCTATGTACTCATAAAATCCCTCAATCTGCTTTTTCCATGCAGGACTGTTTACGCGGTCAACGCATACTCCTACATTTTCCCTAATATGAATAAATTTTCCGTTACCCACATATACGCCCGTATGGTTCACGACTCCTTTTGGCACACCAAATCTTATAGCCATTACACACGGAATTGGGATATGACTGCCATTTACTTTTTTCCAAAGACTGGTACCAACTTCCTGCTGAATAATGCCATTAATCTTCTCAGCATTGTTCCAGTCAGCATAATACTCCGGAAGCTGAATACCGATTTTTTTGTAAACTTCTATAACCAAGCCATAGCAGTCAAGCCCGGTATTTTTATCCCTACCTCGATTCTTAAACGGAACACCTATAAGGTCTGAATAATCAATCAATGTACATACACTCCTTTTTGGTCAATTCCCTGAAAACCTCCGAACCTTGCCGAGTTATTTCTTTCACGGCACGAGAGCAAAGTGTGGTCACACCCTGGAAGAGTAGACTTTGCTCCACAACGAATCCCTTTATACTTGAAAGGGCAGTTATTTTTCATATAGCGGTTTAGCGGTCTGCGCGTGCGAGCACTATACTCAGTTCCTAGGGAAAATGTGATATAGCTTTGAGACACTTCTGTTTTTGTCACTACAAAGAACTCTTCTAATTCAGGTTCCAGAACATCTAGCGCCTCTGTATTGACAACCCGAAGTATCACCTCTGTGTTATTACCGCCGCCATTCTCTTCTACAAGGTACTGCAGAGCCTGTGAGGTATTATCCACCGAAAGCTTTACATTCGGATCTGAACCATCGGTGTCCTCCGAAACTTCACTTATGGTAAACGGAAACGGAAGATACTCAGCATTATTCCACATAACTGATTCAGTGTTGTAGCATATATGAATGGTCTCCTCGCCAAGCTTTATATCAAGAAGTATCACGAAAGAACTTCCTGTAGACAGCTTGTTTTTTTCTTCTTTTGCTATAGCAGATAGTGAAATCATACTCAAACCTCCGTGAGGGTAATGCTGCCGGACCAATAGTCCTTAACCGCCAACGACCATTTTTCAAATTTAGTAATTCTCACCCGAATCTCATCGCGAGTATCTGCGAGAATCCCCTGCGGTTTCCAGTAAAATTCATTTGCCGAAAACTTAGCTTTATTCTTTATAAAATCCAATAATATGCTGTACTCCCTGGATGGGAGATAACTCCACTTCAAAGTCCATGAACCTCTGCTTCTCGTAAATTTGGAACGGCTCTGCACAGAGCCATCCTCGAATTTACTTGTTATTGAAGTATCTTCATAGGTCTCCTCCAATGGATACATCGGGAGTTGAATATCTGGAAAAATCAGCTTATCACTCATGAAGTTGCTACCCCCTTTATCAAGCTCCTCATTCCATTTTTGTTCGTTGCTACAGCATTAAGAACAACACCTATAACCCAGGATTCGCCGTTCCACTTAGGTGCCGTGGTTTCTGCCTTAGACTCAGTACCTGTCTGATTAATGACATTGATAGTAACATTCGGAGCTGTATTTTCACTAAGCTGTCTTTGCGTTGTATGTGTTGAAGTTACCTGCGCTCCACCACCATTGAGCGTAACAAATTCCGGACCATTCTCCCCGACTAAAAAAGTATTACCTCCACCAGCGTATTTAGGTATATCAGTGACATAACCTCCTGTAGCTCTTCCGCCTAGTCCAAAAAAGCCCCCGCCAAATCCTGAAGTATTGCCCAGCATACCGAAAACGGCATTCATTGTCCACTGTGTCATGATTTGCGAAAGAATATTGGAAATGGATTTAGCTAGAGAATTAAAAAATGACTGACAGTAGTCACCAAATGACTTTAATTTGCCAGTCATAACTTCATTAAAGAAATCATCAAATGTGCTATTTAGGTTGCTTACGATGTCCTCTCCTAACTGTTTCACTGATTGCTTGACAGTTTTAAGCTTCCCTAACCCTGCCTGAATACCGTTAAATAGATTTTCACTGTAAGTACCGTCACCCAAATCCTGCAAGCTCTTCTTTATTTCAAGCAGCTCCGTGTTAACATCTCGCAACACATTTTGCCAGGCCTTAAATGCCACAGTATCCTCATTAGCTAAAGCCTCGTCCATTTTAGACTTAACATTTGTAGCTATGCTTTCCAGCTTATCAGTATATCCGTGGTAAACATCAATCTGCTGGTCAATATAATGCCCCAAATCCATACTGCCTGTATCAAATAGGGATTTTATATCCTTTATCTTGTCAGACATTTCAGTAGTCAGACCTTTAAATTCAGTATTGATTTTCTTAGTAGCCGCATCAAGATTAGCCTGAGCTTTGTATACAGTCACTAAATCTTCCACGGCTTCATTGTGTTCCAGATTATTCGTAAGAGACGATTTCTTGAACTTCTCTATGTCCTCGTTAATTTTACGCAGGTCATCGTTGTATTGCACATCGGCTTTGATAGTAAAATCCTGAGACAAGTCTGCGCGGAGCAATTCTGTTTTAGACCTCATATCGGCTAAAGCATCATCAGCGGATTTTTTTAATTTCTCAGTTACACGCTTGTAATAATCGCTCAGCGTTGACTCCAGACGAGTAGTATCTATTCCTCTGTTTTTAGCCTCCTCAATGTCCTTATAATATTTCATATACTCATCGTCTAAAGTAGCAATAGCCTGAGCATAGGAACTTTCGGTTTCTTTTTTCAGTTTTTTGTTAAGGTCGTGCCAGTCCTTATCAATCTTTTCTGCCCATTTCTGCGCCTCCTTAGCAGCCTTTTCAGCTACAGAAGTTCCAGTACTGCGACCTCCTGAAGATCTCCCACCACCGGAACCTGCGCCAGCACCGTTAGACGATATCTCTTTCCGCCACATAGAGGTACCGCCACTACCAGCAGGACCGCTCTTAACCTTTGTAGCATCGGTAATGCCCTTTTTTATCGCATCGAAATTTTCTTTAAATTTAGTGGTGATATTAGACACTTTCTCAGAAATGAAATCGACGATTCCAGATGCATAACCACTCAGCTCTTTGAGTATCCCCAGTATTCTATCTACAAACCACTGTACTTTGGAAAGAATGGTACTTGCAATAGCGTTCCATATTGAGCTTAGTGAACTTTGTAAGCTCTCGAAAGCAGCACAAAAATAGTCTATATAACTGCCTATGATGCTACTGGAGTCGTTTGCTGTATCCTCTGTACCACCAACAATTAGATTGTACAGGCCGTCTGCAAAATCACCAGCAATGGATAGAACCCCACCAAGTGCCAGCTCAAACAGTGTGCCGATTGCATCAGCAAAACCTCCTAGTGCTGTAAGAACAGAATCCGTAATATTAGAAATTCCGTCAAACAGCTCTCCAATAGCACCTATGAAGCCTGCAAATGCTTCAATAACAGCCCCAATTACATCAGCTACAAATTCAAATGCAGGAGATAATGTATCAGCAATCGTATCAGATAACTCATTCAAGGTTTCATTGGATTCGTTGGCAACATACATCAATTCATTAGCTATCTTATCTGCGACAAAGGTTATCGCTTCTGAAAGTACATCCAAAAAAGTTTTTATTCCGGCTAGTGCTGCTGAAAATGCAGTAATAAAGCTGCTTCCCTCACCCAATGCGGTTTTAAAGCCATTAATGGAAGTTTGAAAGTTTATCAGAGCGATACCTATATTAGCAATGGCTGACAGCGCTGACCATATAACTTCAGCGAGTCCACTTACAGTCTGTTTTAGAGTCTGCCATACGATTAACGCACCATTAATAACTTCCACTCCCAGCATATTCTTTAGGGTAGCACCTAATCCGATATCATTAATGCTGTTTACCGTATCAGCCATAAAGTCCCTAATCTTTGACAAAGGTTCTTTAAGTGCCTCAAATAGGGGTTCTCCGATATCACCTAAAATATAGGCAATATCATCTTTTACTGTGGCCAGCATTCCTGTAAAAGAATCGGATAGGGCTTTGGAAGAACCTGCAAACTGCTCTTGCATTCCTTCAACCAAAGCCTCTGCCACCTTACGGCCGCTTATATTCTGATTTCCTAAATTAGCAGCTTGGTCAGCAGTCAATCCGAGTTTATTCTGTAAAATCTCATATGGGTTTACACCAACTTCGGCCAGCTGCATCATTTCTTCCGCACTTGCCTTAGCTTTTACAGCGGTCTGACCTAGCGCCAGACCAATTCTGTCAATTCCCTCCTGCCCTTTACCTAGCGCAGCAGCCGCGTTAGCAGAAGCCTCTAACGCATCCTGAGCACCTTTAGCAGAAAATCCCATTGCTACCAATCTCTTACCGGCATCTGCAAGTCCGGGAAATTCGAAAGGTGTATTTGCTGCTAATCTGTGTAACTTACGAAAAGTTGCCTCTGCATCGTCGGCATTACCTAACAATGTAGTGAGGGCAATTTTAGTAGTTTCCATCTGTGCGTTATAATCTATAAATGCGCTTTTTCCTGCCGATATGACTCCGCTTAGAGCCTCAAATCCTGTCTTAACTAATTCAACAGTTGAAAAGAGGCCGGTCATGACATTGCCCAGATTGCCCATATCTCCAGCTACATCTGAAAGCACACCGCTTAATTTATTTTCACCTAAAATACGGACAATTATGTTTTGGTCAGCCATTTTTATTCACCGCCTCTTTCAAATGCTCGTGCTCTAAAGCTCTGATTTTTGCAAACAACGACGGAGTAATTTCTACTCCTAGAATGTCTGCTACTGTACACACGGATTGATAGTTTAATCCAGTAATACCGCCAAATGTGTAATTATACTGTGTCTGTACATTAGTGTACAGATACCATGCCTCATAGTTTTCAGGCAACAATTCGGGGCACTGATTCTCACAATCCTCGCATGGAGGGGTAGCCCCACGCTTTCTAAACTCCTTTAAACAAGTTTCTTGACAATACTTCTTTGATGGGGAGTTCTGCCACCGATAGAAGCTTAGGAGTTTTTTACCTCCTGCTCCTTACCTAGCATAGACTGTGTAACTGTACTCTTAGCAAGGTTGAGAACCTGATAATATGGAAGCTCGTCAATCCCTTCAACATCGGAGTACTTCAAATCAATGATGAAGTCCACCAGGTCCATAGATTTTGTGGCATCCAAATTGTTCAGCATGGGGTTCAATCCAGCCTTATTCAATGCTTTCATGTCTTTTCGATTTAAATATCTTACTTCAATATCCATTAATGTTTCCTCCTTAATATTCCTCTACGCTATTTGTCAATTCGATTACGATTGAGGACTTATCCACGCTATTCTTGTAGTAAGCCACAAAATCTATATCGACGGATACACCTGCAGGGCCGCTTATGGCAGGTGAGGTACGAGAGATTTGGGCCTCGTCCATTTTAATAACCAGCGAATCACTTGAATTAGTCAGCGCCAACTCCAAATCAATAGGAGTAGCATCTATTCCTTTTTGCAGTAACTCAGTGTCTGTAAACAGACTGTGGATTGTGCCACTTACCTGCACAAGTCCTTCAGGAATTGCACCTCTGCCTTTGTGCCCCAAGGTGTAAATACTGTCATCTAGCCCCATATCCAGCTTTAGGTCAAGAGTGGATACATTAGCTACCTTGGAACCATCAACTTTAAGTTCACATGCAAAATTATTCAATCTGCTAAGCTTTGCCTCCGTAGCAGCCTTATCATACTGCTCGGAACTTATAACCTCATCGCAGCCCAGCAGATCCATATCAGCAGTAAGCTCACCATCATCACCGAATGTGCAAGAGAAGCTTCCTATCTTGACGCCGGTGTATGTAAAGTACTGCCCAATATCAGGAAATTCCTTTGTTATACAGAGGCTCGGCTGGTTATTCGTAATTGAAAATACATGTTTATACTTGCCGGTGTCGCTATCTTCTGTGGTAACAGGTGCATTGAAAATTCCTTTCAACCAATGGCCTATGGCAGTGCTATCCACTGGGATAGTCACGCTACCACCTGCAGTTACATGGCCTCTAGCAGGCTCGACTGCATTTCTGGTACCTGTAATGGTAGCTGGATTAATCATAGTTTGCTCGCTGGCAAGTTCCAACTTATTGAATGGCATTATCTTACCGGCCTTTGTGGTTGGTATTTCATTAAACGATGTCTCCTCGTCGATGACCAACCTAGTAAAATATCCTCGTGACAGCTGCATGTTAACTCCTCCTATTCACTGTATGTTATATCAAGTGACATTCGCGAACCGACCAATGGTCTTTTTGCGTCACCGTCACTAATTATCTCGCCTACATTGCAAGAAAGAATACTGAAATCATCAGTATTTCTGTTGACTAGCCAGGACTTTATGGATTCTATCATTTTATCCTCCTGTTCAGCCAATTTACCGTAACCGTTGTAAATATCTGTGGTATCGTCACGAACCCAGTTTTCTATCAATAGATTTACGGTTCCCTGCATATCCTCGTGGAGGCTTTTCAAAGATGGAATTGATTCTCCATCACGAATTAGAAATACAACCCCATCATTTGCATAGTCAGCTGGTTCCAGAGCACCAACAATAACATGAGGGGCGACACCGGAAAATGCTTTTTGTAGTTCTTTCATAATTTCAAGCCAGACCATAGCGTTACCCCCTAAGAAGCTGAACAGAGCCAAATAGGATAGTATTCCTGCTATCGCCTAACAGCATTTCCTTACTTATCTGCGGCTCTAATGTTTTAACCATTGTCGTATAATATTCTAATTTTTCGGACCAGCTATCGCGAGAACCACTACCTCGGGTTGATAGACTAGCTGAATATGACTTTGCGAGGCACACGAATAAACATAACTTCGCTTTGCATAATTCCTTTAACTTATATGGAGCTGGTGTTACAATGCTCTCTAATCCCACTCCTGCAACACTCATTACGAAATCATTGGCGTATTCTTCTAAATCCTGTAGGTACTTATTAGTAACTACTTCCTCACCAAGAATATTAGTAGAAGTGGTATTTGCCGCTTTCAGTACAGGATACACCAGCTCGTCTCTAATATCACTGATAGCTATTATCAAGGCTAAACACCTCCTGTGAATACACCAGCGATATGTCTATTGAAAATAGCCTGTATCTCTGTGCGTGAATCATTCAACGCTTTATAGAGAAACCGGTCAGGTTTGGTCCCCGGGTGGTGCACTTTTTTTGCGAATACAAAACCTGATCTGCCAGCCCACCTAAGACATTTTCGCTTTTTAGGAAAAATGTCATGAGGAGCTGTCCCCTCATGAACAAACCCTGCATAGAACGCGGTGCGCTTATCCAGGAATATAGCTGCCTGCGCTTCCTGGATACTTGCAACAACAGCTCTTTCAAGATTGCCTGTCCTGGATATGAACCTGTGCCTTTTTTGTGCTCTCTCCTGAACAAGTACAGCAGATTCCCTTATAGAGCGTCTTACTGCCTCTTTAGCATTATCGGGAGCAACCTTAAAAGCTAGTAAAGCCTTATTATCAAATTCAAGTTTTATCTCCATTAGCAGCACTCTTTCTTGAAGATGTTTTTGTTTTTGCCGTTGCCTCAGTAAAACCATTTGCTAAATACCTGTCAACATCACAGGCATTAACAATAATCGGCTCTTCATTCTCATCATATAATGTGATAGTCTTCATACAAACCTCCGTTATGAATAAAAAGGACGACAGTTGCCTGTCGCCCATGTTGATTCAGAAAAACACGCTCTTAACCGAGAAGAACGCAAGCAAGTTCAGGGGTAAGAGTTGTGAACCCAAACAAACCATCAATAGAAATAATATCCTGCTTCTTAGTCATATCGTAACCATAAGCCACTCTCAAACCAAGGCCGTTGTAGGATACGTTGGAAACATTGGTCAGCCCCATAGGTCTGGCCAGCTGACGGGAAACAAGACTGAACGCATTGCGATGGAATGCCATATTCAGCGTATGATTTCCTACAAGGGTAACGGCACTGTTCTGTGCGATACCTGCATCTACAGCAGGATAAACATTCACAGAAGCACTGTGGGAAGCAATGGTAACATCCGCAGTTACGACAAACTGCTGGGAAGAACCTGCTACAGTGAGCAATGTACCCTTTTTAATAACACCCTCAATAGCAGAATCAGTAACAGCAATTGTGGTTGCACCAGCTTCTACAGTATCTGCTACTTTCAAGCCTGCTGCAGCCGTAGTAATGCCGGAAACAAAATTTTTGATATTCTGGTCCATGTAGCAGCTAAAGCCGAACTTCGTCCCCAGTTCTGCGTTACGAATCGCTGCATCAGTACCAGAAGCATCAACACGGTTGAATGCATCCAGTTCCAGCAGCTTAGCATCCGCAGCGGTATCCAAAACAAGATTACGCCCAGCCATAGGCACCTTGTTATCATTCATCTTCTTACGCAGTGCAGTAATGCTAGCAACCGAGCTAGGTGCACTTCCTGCAATGCCTACATGATATGGAATCTCAAACATGAGCTTAGCCAGTCGGGAGTCAATATCCTGAGCGAATGCCTGCATTGCCGGAACAATAAACTGCTGGCTAAAATCAGAAATGCTCAGAGTCATTTCCTTAGTAGTTACCGGAAAAGAAATGTCCAAAAGAGTGTCCAGCTTAACAGGTACACCGCTTTCCTTGACATTCTGCAGCTCAATCCCCGTTCCTTCATCAAACTCTTTCACCTTAAAAGTGTTAGGCTTGCGAACAGTAATTGTGTCGCCAGAGGAACCGGTAAAATCGTTGGAATAATCCTTGTTTACAAGATTGCCCAAAACAAGGTTGTTTTCCAACTGCATAAGAGCTTCCTGTGCAATAAGCGCAGGTGTTAATAAAGTATTTCCCATAAAGTATCATCCTTTCCTGTGTAAAAATTATATAATCTTACCCTCGGCACGAGCCTTGCGATACTCAGCCGGAGATAGAGTCTCATAATCAACATTGCCACCAGAAGAGCCGTTAAACCCACCGCCAGCACCGGATACCTGACGATTAGCCCGATAATCAGGGTATTTAGTCAAAAAGGCTTTTACACCCTCGTCAACAGTCACCTCAGAGCCATCATCGTCAACATAGATAACACTGTCATCGTCAAGCACTTTAATGTTACCCATCATCAGTCGTGATGTGATAGCCGGATTGAGTGCTTTGTTGACTTCAAGAGCGGTCCGTAAGGCCATTTCCTTAATCATGCCCTGACGCTTAGTCTTCTCAGTGGATGCCTGCTTTTCAAATTCAGCACTTTTATCAGATAAGGTCTTGTAATTTCTTTTCATTTCGTTGAGCTGGCTTTTCAGAGTCGCAATATCTGCAGTAGACTTATCATTCTTCTGCTGCTTCTTTTTGATTTCCTCCAGAGCCTCATCCAAATTGGAGGTATCCAGTGGCAAACCAATAAAGTCAAACAGCTTATTGTAATTACCGGTCAGCGTTTCCTTGTCAGCGGTCAAATCACTAACCTTAGCAGTTAACTCTTTCACCAGCTTGATATTATTATTCGCATCTTTCAAAAGGTTGTTAAAACCGGTTACAAATTCCTCGCCTCCCTCCACATTTTTCAGTGCAGCAATAATTTCTTCTTTTGTTTTCATTGTTCATTCCTCCTAAAAACTCTTCTCCTAGCAAGTGGATTGGTAAAACCTCCCCATCCTCTTAGAACCTCTTGCCAATCTTTCCCGCGCCTATACTCTTCAAGACCTTTCACACCAAACAACGCGATTTTCTCCTTTGTAGTTAAGCTATCTATATAGTCATGTACTAGCTTTGGATTCGGACTTCTGTTTGGATTTACCTGCCAGATAAACACAGGAAGTAGATGACATCTACAGTGCGGATGCAGAGGTATAGTCGGCATATATTTTTTTGGATATAGTCCCTTGCCGTAACCTATATCAGCATTAGCGCATACATCGCATTGGTCATGTATGGGGTGATTGGAAGACAACTCCCATCTATAGCCCCATACATCAGTATCATCACCGTACCTAGCAATGTATCCCTCAAACCAAGCTCTTGCGGTTTCGGTTCTTGCTATGCGTTCGGCTTGATACCGGCTCTTCTCTTCCAGAGCCACTTGTATTGCCTTGTTGATGGTTTCACCCTTATACGATTCTAGCGATGTCAATAGATTCTGATATGAAACTCTTAGCGCATCGGTTTTCAGTTCATTTACCTGTTTTTTCAGTTTGTCTATGTCCTGAATTATTTTTTCCTTATCCGAATTATCACCTATGATAGCTAATGACACATTTCTGGTCATTCTACTAAGGTACCGCGGTATTTCCGCTTTAGGGATTAGTGCACCACTTCCATATCCATCATACAGCTTTCGGGCAATATTTATGGCTGAGTCTGCATTCAGTAGACCTGCTTTCACTGTATCCCTCACACGCTGTCCTGTATAAGCAGACATGCTGTATAACCTTTCGGACAAGTTAACTCCATCCGTTGTCCACACCTGGTCAACGAATTCCTCGTCTACCCTGTCCTGTATTCCTATCTCCGCAGCATCAATCACAGCGGAGATAGTTATTTTTCTATTGGAATAGTCAAACCCTTTGAGTGCTAAAGCTATTGAGGTATCCAAATCTTTACCCTCAGCCAGAGATTCAGCTATCTTTACCTCTGTTTTGATAGCCAATTTTCTGAACTCTTTAGAGTATTTTTCTAGTATCTTTTCAAGCTTCTCACTAAGGGTGTCGTCATTACTCTTCAATTTGGCCATTGTCAATTCTTCCCTTTAGCTGCTTTTGAGATAATTCCGACATTAAACGGTCGGTGGCATCGTTGCGGATTTCATTAATGACCGCATCATACTCATCATCAGGGATACCAGTAAGATAAGCCTCAACGGCCTTTATCCTAGCCTGCTTGTTAAACTCAACACCAACATTCAATTCCAGTGCTCTAGCAACATTGTCTAACTCTGATGCAATGTCAACAATGCCAAAATCACGGGGGTAGATAACTTTGTAATCAATTTCCTCCCCAAAATATGCAGACCAGTATTTCATGATTTTTTTCTCTGCTACTTCCAGATTTTCTGCCATATCAGCAAGAACCTGATTGGTGTTTTCGAAGTCCCACTGCTTAGCCACACCGCTTGCTTTGGTTTCAACTGCTGTCACAGATGATAGACTTGCCTGCCTGTACACATCATCAATCAACCTTTGAATTTCGGACTGCAGCAGCTGAGCCTGTGATGCCTCCGGCGCAATAAAGAATGGTCGCGCTCCAACCTCGCCATCAAACAGCAACATATCGTTAGTGCCAACCTTAATGCTGGATAGCGCTTTATCAATAGGCACTCCCTCAGTTACCGGATAGCATAGAATGGAAAAGGCCTGATTCCTCAACAACTCTCGCAACTCACTCGACAGATTGTAAATGGTCAGATTAGTTCTGGCTATGGATATCATGGGGGACAGTGGTAGCAAATCCCCATTTTCATGCTCAGTACCAAATACGGGTACCACTGGAATAAAACCTAGGTTATTTTTTCCTTTTTCTACAACACCATCATGCCGTGTTACCTGCCAATCGGTAGGAGTCCATTTCCAGGTATCGGTATCCATCATCACCTTATAGCCAGCAAAAGACTTACTGTAAGTAGAACCACACTTAAACTCAATCTCTCTGATGACACCGCTGCTATCACATTTGTAATTGGTGACATTTTCAGGCTTGATGATATAGAGATATGGGTACTGCCGTTTTTCAATAGCTGACTTCTGTCCCGCTTCAATGGTTCTGTCATTATCGACAAAAACGAAAACAGAACCATATAACTTAGCCATTCGGCAGCACTGCTTCATAAAGCTATTCATTGTATTACCAAAGCGGTCAACATCTTGTTGAAAGTCACTTATGATGCTGTTACCTCCACCCCAGTCCCTTGCAATTCCTTTGCGGAAAATCGGATTGGTCAGTGAATCGACAACGGGCTTTACGAAGTTTGAATAGTAACTTAGCCTTCTTCTTCGCAACAGCTTATCTGTGTCCTCCCTGGGGTGCGGTATAATATAAGTACCTTCAAGGTAGCCGCCGCCCCCTGTGTAGGAGTCGTACAGAAAATCATAATCGTATATAGATACAGTTTCCAAAGTATCACCTACCACAAATTTACATTTCTCGAAGTAACATCCTTTTCATTTCTCATAATTCCAGAACAGCCATACCTTACAGCGTCTATAGCATGGTTATTAACGTCAGGATAGCAGGAAATGAAGCTCCCGTCTTTATTCCTTGCATACTCATACTTAACAAACTCTTTGTAGGTGTTAGGGCAACGCTCCTTGTCAATATAGATGTTACGCCTTTCCTGCAACCACTTTATACCATATGCAACACTATCAGGACCTTTTTTAGCTCCTATCATGTTGACTCCATAATTTTTGAAAGACTTTATTGTCCTGGGCTCAGCAGAATCACCTATTACCAGCCCTCTGCCTGCCTTGCTCTTTATCTCCTCTGCAGCTGGCTTGGTATCATAACTGTATTTGTAAATTTCATCAAAGATGTATAGGTCCTCGTGCTTTTTATCATAGTGCATAGCCACAAAAGCCAAAGGATCTACAGCAAAACCGAAATCACAACCGTAGTGCAGGCGGTCAAAAAGCTGTATTTTGTTGTCTGACATTCTCATGTCTTGCACATTATCAAATACATCACCTCCGGAACCAATAACCTCACCCATATACTCATGTCGCCACAACTCTTCTCTTTTCCTTTTCAGCTTTTCAGCTTCAGCAATAAATTGTGGGCCTAGCCACTCTCTAGGTATCTGAGTGTAATTCGTGTGGAGTACAAGTCTATCTGAGTCGTTAAACAGCACTTCCTCATTTACCCAGTTGTCGCGGCTCTTTGGTGGATTGTAAGAATAAAAACACCAAGAGGTATCGCCGCCACGCAGTAATGACTGGTTGAGGTTTCGTATTTCTTCCATGCTGTCAAACTGGTCTAGCTCCTCATACCATGTAACACCTACATAGCCAAAAGCTGGCTTTATGGACTTGACTTTCTGTTTATCATCAATACCACGGAATATTATTTTCTGCCCTGTATCTTTGTATGTAAGCTCTAAAGGACTGGTTTTAGCTCTCCATAGGTGCGTTACTCCAAGTTCCTCAATGGCCCACAAAATCTGATTATAAACAGAATCGTGCAGTGTTCGACCTACTTTACGCATAATAACAGCGTGTAAGTCCTTGTTCTTCGGTTGCATTAGCAATAAGGGTACCACTTCGCTGATGGTAGTGGATTTTGCACTGCCTCGACCTCCTGGGAGCCAGTAATGTGTGTGACCATGTTCCATGACATCAAAAAACCAATCGTCATAGCATGGTGCTATCTTATCTGCAATATTTACTTCCATGCCACAACTCCTTACAATAAAAAAGCACTTACATTTCTGCAGGTGCTTTATCAGGCTTTCCTGTTAAATACAAAACTAATAGGGCTGTTTTTTGCAGTCTCCTTTTTCTTCTCTGCCTGCTTTTCTGCTAGCTTATTCCTGGACTCAATAGCCCGCACTACTTTTTCCTGTACTTTGGTCAGTGCTTCCTCTATGGCAATAATCTTGTCTACTAGAGCCTGCCTGCACTTTGTTTGCTCCTTTAAAGATGGATTGTCAGGACTGAATCCAGCTTCTATAGCGATGTGAGATATTTCTTCAGTAATCATGTCCCTGTCTGCTCTGACTGCCTCTAAAAGCTCAAACATCCTCTTCTGCCTCACAAGCATTAGGCCAATTTCAAAGTCTAGTAGCTTTACAGGATCCTTGTCATAGTTAAGCAGCATATGAGTTTCTTCAGGTGATAATGTAGAAATATCAATTTTAGAGTAGGCTCCTGTTTTCAGTCCGTTCTGTGAACCCTTAGGTGCTCCATGCCCTTTTGCGTTCTGATTGCCTTTTACTCCACCGCCTAGCCGTTTAGACTTCTGCACCCAGCCATTATCCCGCCAGCGTGCAATGGTACCAGCTGTCACACCGACCTCTCTTGCCAGTCTGCGGATTGGAATTTTACCCTTGCTGTCCTTCCAAATCTGGCAGGCTTTATTAAAGGCTTCTACTTTATAGTCTGCCAAATTTACACCGCCTTAATCCTTAATCAGCTCTAAAAACTTCTGTGAGTACAAAAAATTATCAAATAACCCGTCTTTGCTTATTGTGACGGTCTTTGCACTAGGCTTTTTAATCCCTCTAGCAGTCATGCAGGAGTGACTGGCTTCTATCCTGACAATGACATCATCGCCGACAATCTTCTGCAGAACTTCCAAAATATCAGTCCCAATTCTTTCTTGTAACTGTAACCTCTTACAGCACATGTCAACAATTCGTGCTATCTTTGAAAGCCCAATAACTTTACCTTTGCTAGGGTAGTACCCAACACTGATTTTCATATCATAGATTAAGGCAAGGTGGTGTTCACAGTAGCTAAATGCTTCAATATCCTTTATTACAACCATATCACTGGACTGACAGTCAAAAGTCTTGCCGTACATCTCTGCCAGCTGGTCATTTGTGTACTGCATACCTTCCCATACTTCACCTAGCATTTTCACTACTCTTTTTGGTGTTTCCTCCATGCCTGGTCTCTTATCAGTGTCTACACCAAAGCAGGATAGGAGCTGCTTTACTGCAAGCTCCGCTTTTTCTACATCAGCCATTCCCTAAACACCCCTTTTCTCAGGATCCCAAATATACTTGTGAAGCTGCAGCTGCAACCGCCAATCAAATTTCTCGTAGTTAGGCCGTTTCATAAAGTCCACAATTTCAGCAGGTGTAATCTTGCCAAACACCGGTGATAAATACACATTTCCTTTCAACCTGCTCAGGAAGAAATGCGCATAAACATCGGCAGCCTCCTCTAAATCCTCCACACTGCCTACCACAAACTTTACTACATCTTTAGCCCGTACCTGCTCAAAATTAGGCAGGTACATACTTCCATTCATGCCGGAAGATTTACACTTGTAATCCAAAGTGAAGAACACATTACTGAATCGCAGATAATCATTTATTGGCATGGAGCCGTTGCTCTCAATATTTACCTCATGGTACTGGTGCTGTAAGTTATCCAAAGCTGTCAGCAGACTCGGTAGTGTCTTATAATGCATAAGAGGTTCACCACCGGTAATCGTTACATTCTTACATCTGATATTGTTCAAAATATCCTGCACTTGTGTAACCTCACAATTATTAGGCATGTCCTGTGCATAAGCTGTATCGCAGTAGGAGCAGTGCAAATTACAGCCATTCAGACGGATAAAAGTAACCAGCTGTCCTGCTCTTTTACCCTCACCCTCTATGCTGTCAAAAATCTCATTAACCAAGAACCCCTGGTCAGGTATTGTCATAAATGGCAACATTGCCCTCACTCTCCTGTACTTTTACTCTCACACAATTCGGTACTTTGCCGCAAATCCACTTTGCTATATTTTCTGCTGTAGGATTGCGCAGTAACACATCATTCAAATACTGATGGTCCAGCTCTTGCTCAACGGTATTTTTGATATGCTTAAAGTCAACCACCATGCCATGCTCATTAAGCTCTTTAGCTTGACAGGTTATTTCAATTATCCAGTTATGGCCATGCAGCCTAGTACAAGGACTCTGGTAATTAAGTGCCAGCTTATGAGCTGCTGATATTTCTAATCTTTTTATTACTGTGTACATGCCTAAACCTCCAATGCAGGGTCCTTTACTCCATTAGCTTCAAATGCCTTGGCTCTGTCAATGCAGGTGCCGCAAGTACCACAAGGTTTTTCTCCACCCTCATAACAGCTCCATGTTAAGTGGTATGGTGCTTTAAAATGTAGCCCCAGCTTAACCACTTCTGCTTTATTGAGATAAATCAGCGGAGCCTCTAACCGACAGGTAAATCCACTGCCTGCATGAATAGAGCTATTTATGCTCTTAAAAAACTCAGGTGTGCAATCGGGATAAGCCCTGCCTGCTGCATCATCAGCGTGTGCACCATAGTAAATAACTTCAGCTCCCACAGAAACAGCTATAGAGGTTGCGTATGCCAGCATAAGACCGTTTCTAAATGGCACATAGGTGTCTACCGTACCACAACCACCCATCTTAGCCAGCTGTTCAGCATATGACTCATGCTTGATTTCTTTATGTGCGTTAGCCAATAGCGGGCAATCACTTAATTTAAAAGCCTCTGACAAATCGGCTTCCATGTGATTTACCCTGTAATAGTTTGCTACTGCTTTTGCACTCTTGATTTCTTTTTCGTGCTTCTGCCCGTAATGTACAGACAGGGCCAGCACATTATTATTGCCATATATAGCAACGGCTTTTGCTAGGCAGGTTGTAGAGTCAATACCACCGGATAGCAAAACTATTGCCTTATACTTTGACTTCATTTGAAAAACCTCCACTTTCCTTGACATACTCCCACCTAAGAGGTGGAAATATTCTGGCTAAAAAGATAAAAATATACATATTTATTTCTACCTTACAAACAACCTACAGCCCATTTCTGAAATTTAACCCACTCTTTGAAATTGTGTGTGGCAACTGCTACAGAATCTTTCATCCTGGTGCCCTCGGGCTTGCGAATCTGCACCATCTTTTTACCATTAAATTTATACAAGTATCCAAACCTGCACCCCGCCAGCCATGCAGTACTGTCAACGCTGTTAAAATGACACATAGGCAGCCATTTCATGCTGGTGAACCCCAGCCCGTGAATCTTAGCTTTTCTTCTGTGTGCCTCTGCTATTAACTTAGGTAGCACATGGTAATGCTTTGGCTCTATTTCCTTGCTCACAATACCACCTAGGGCAACATAATCATGCTCCTCACACATTTTTTCAAATTCATATTTCCCTCTGGACCTATGCCATACTGGGATGCACTTCTTTCCAGTTTCTCTATTTATGTACTCTCTAAGCTCCAGCACTTTCTTATAGCCCAAAATGCAATCAACATCCATTTCAAAAAAGTGCTTTATATTATTCTCATTGACATAAGCAATATATTTGTCTACATAGGCCGTGAAATCTGCTTTTGTGTACTGCTTAGTACCCTGCATAAAAGAAAAAGCACCTGAGTCCAGCATGTAGAATGGATAATATTTTAGTAACTTAGTGGAGTCAGGTGTTACCTGCACAAAGCTCTCCAAGATAAAAGGTGCTAAACTTTTTCTCATATTTTCCTGTTTATCTTTTCTTGTTGGATCCTGGCCTGCTAAACAAATATTCACTCTACTCTCACCACCTGCTAAACAAATATTCACTCTACTCTCACCACCTGCTAAACTTAAAGCAACGTCTAATTTTTTTTTGTTGTGACAAGCTACCCCTGCCAGCTAAACACACTATCATGGAACAAAGCTTTTCCCGCAGTGCGGACATATCACTTCATCTTCTGACGCAGCATCTGTGGTAATATCCTCATCTGCCTCGTCCTGTGACTGCTCCTTGGCAGGTGAATCCTCAAAGAAATCACCATACCCCTCAGAGGCAGGCATGTCGAATTTAAACTCTGACATATCAAAGTCCATAGCCTGCAGCTCTGCAATTTCAGCATCCAGCTTTTCAAAGTCCCAGCCACTCAGTTCAGAGGTCTTATTATCGACCAGTCTAAAGGCCTTTACCTGTTCCGGTGTCAAATCTTCCTTTTTAATAACTGGTACTTTTTCGAGTCCCAGCTTCTCAGCAGCCAGCAGTCTAGTATGGCCATTAATAACCACATTGTCACTGTCCACAACAATTGGATTTGTGAAGCCAAATTCCTTAATACTTTTGGCTACTGTATCAACTGCCTGCTCATTGTTTCTAGGATTGTTAGCATAAGGAACCAAGTCCTTTACCGCCATAGCAATTACTTTTACCATGTTTTCACTCCTTAAATTTACGCAACGAAAAAGGACAGAACTATTTACAGCTCTGCCCTTTTTCGTGAATGAGAAACTACTAATATTTAGGGGGTAAAGATTATGCGCGAGACACCTCTCTACCTGTGGACATGATATATTATATCACACTTGACACGAAAATGCGGAAGTTTTTTCACATTTTTTATAAAAAATATATTTCCTCCTCAGCAGCTTTCCCAAATAGCAATACTGCGAGTCTTTTCTCTGCCTGTCTTGCCTGCATACGTACCCATCTTGATGTTATGTGCATTTCCTTAGAAATCTCAAGGGTAGACAGGTGTCTGAAATACAGCTTAGATATTAACACTTTATCCTCTGTGTCCAGCTTGCCAATACCCCGAAGCAGATTAGACAAAAATGATTTTACTAAGTTTGCTTTGTCCTGTAAATCTGCTTTTTCACTCTTTAACTCCATTCTCCTGCTTGCGGCCCTCTCAACAGGGGTAAGCTCAGAACCTCCTCCCTGCTCCAGCCCATATGTCGTTGTCTTTATGCTTTCATCAGCAAGTTCCAAATCTATCTCGTCACATCTGGCAAAAGCCTTTTCTACATAATCCATATACTTGTTATAGTTATCAAGGTAACTCCTGGTCAGCTTGACATAATCATTTGAATTTAAGACACACATAATACTAGCCTCCTGCATACTCTTTTATTCTTGCTTTTACTGCTTCAAGCATTGAGTCCTGACTTTTGCCCTTACTCTCCAATGCCCTCATAACATCCTCGTCAATAGTACCTTCTGCAATTAAATGATGTATCACTACTGCATGTTCTTGTCCTGACCTGTGCAACCTCTTATTTGCTTGCTGATAAAGCTCTAGGCTCCATGTCAGTGAGTACCAAATGGCAGTATATCCACCAAATTGCAGATTAAGTCCATGCCCTGCCGAAGCAGGGTGTACTAACAGCATTTTTATCTCGCCTGCATTCCAATCTTCTATATCTTCACTGGTTTTCAGTTCGCGTGCATATGGAAAATTTTTCTTCAGCTGAACGAGGTCGTGATTGAACCAGTAGAAAATTAAATAGCTTGTATGTTCGTTTAACTCGACCAATTCTTTCAAAGCCTGTATTTTTTCATCATGCAGGTGTACTATTTCTCTATTCTCATTGTAAATACAGCCATTTGCAAGCTGCAATAATTTACCTGTCACTACACCAGCAGAACCTGCTGTTAGAACGTCGTTTGCAACTTCTAGTACATAATCCTTTTCCATCTTTTTATACATGGCTCTATCACGCTCTGACAGCTTCACAGGCACCTTATTGTATATCACCTCCGGTAATTTTAAATAATCTTTTGATTTCATGCTTACACAAATATCATTTATTCTGCGCAGTATTTCTTTATCGTCTCCATCATTAAGACACCACTCATATGTCACATAGCCGTTGCCTCTGCCAGGTGTGTAAAACCTTCTTCTGAAAGCTGTAATCGTTTTGCCAAGCCTTTCTCCCATATCCAGTAGATACATCTGACTCCACAAATCCATCAAGCCGTTAGGTGATGGTGTGCCTGTAAGCTCGACGATTCTTTTTATCAAAGGCCTTACTTTTCTCAAGTCTTTAAACCTTTTGGATTTTGGGGATTTAAAGGAAGATGATTCATCAATGACTACCATATCAAAATCCCAGTCTTTTTTGTATAGCTTTACCAGCCACGACACCATTTCCCTGTTAATAACATAAATATCAGCAGCTGCTCTTAATGCTTCCATACGCTGCTTAGCACTGCCTGCAACGATGGATAACTTTAAATCCTTAGTGTGGTCCCAGTTTTTCACTTCGGCAGGCCATGTACTTTTGGCTACTCTTTTTGGCGCAATTACCAGGACTTTGCTTACCTCAAAATAATCATACATCAAATCCTTAATTGCTGTAAGAGTGACCACCGTTTTGCCTAACCCCATATCAAGCATAAGAGCCAAAGCAGGTTTTTCAATTACCTGCTCCACTGCATATGCCTGATAAGGTCTAGGTATGAACTTCATTACACATTACCTTCTTTCCCTATTTTCATTTTTAAGCTAGTATAAGCCGATTTAAACCGCCATTAACAACTTCTGTATATAATTTGCCCTGCAACTATACTTCATCGCTGTAATCAGCTCCTATCATTTCTAATCACCAGCTTGCAGAAATCATCAACCTCAGCTTTCGCAGAAATCACTCCTGCCCACACATTGTGACTTTTCAACTTTTGTATGCACATGGTTTGTAACTTCCTGATTTTGCCTCCAGGTCTTTTCAACTCCACAAAATACACCTTTCCTGTTTTGGATATAACGACTCTGTCTGGTACTCCTACATTTCCTGGCGACACAAACTTAAAAACTAGACAACCTTGGTCAATAAGTTTATGTCTAAAATACTTTTCTATGTCTTTTTCCAGCACTTTTACTATCTCCCGGTATCAACTTTTACCATGCAAATGTTCTCAGCAATTACAGCAAAGCCTTGATTTACAAGGGTTTCTAATTAAAAAGAACATATGCAGTGTAAAAATTAAGAAAAAACTCCATAACTTTTTATACGGCTATTTTATTACTAATCAGGTAGATTATATAACAAAAGCTATATATCACATTTGTATCCCCCTTTTTCCTGTATACATACTCTTATAGAAAATGTATGTCTTTTTACACTGCATATGTTCTAAATGTAGTATTTATATGTTGTTATGTGCTGTTCGACAAACACTTGCAGTGTAAAAAATCATATTGACTTTTTGATGTTATCGTGTAAATCTAAAAAAAGTCCACCCTATGTGCACATTTCATAATAGAAATGGCCTTAAAATAGTAAAAGTGATTTTTACTTTTACACTGCAAGTGTTCGGTGTTCGGTTTATTTTTAACTCAACATTTCTTTCATGTTTTCCTCCTCTGTAAAAGCTGTATCTTTTTCAGTTATATAAGACCTTTGCTGCCCGTAGGCTTTACCAAAAGATACATGCCTTTGTCCATTTTTATACAGATGAAATTCTTCCAGCTGGTCAAGTGCGCCTCGAATCTCTTTTCTTTTGTAATTAGGAAAATCACTAGGTTTGTTGCCTAAAAGCTCACACCATACCTCAATAGGACTTATTCTTGTCCTTTCCATGCTGTCCTCTTCGTCTACCTCAAAAGCTGTACCTCTGAAATAATTCTGCCTTGTTGGTAAATCAAGCTGATACCAGTTTTTGGGAATCCTGACCTTGACAAACTCCTGAATCATGCCAAGCAGCGTATCTTCCTCAGTGAAAGCCTTCTGTACTTTTTTGGCCTCCTGCTCCATCTCCTCACCTATCCACAGTGACTCTTTTTTCTTATATGCTTCCAAAGCCTCTGCCCAAATCTGGTCTACATTGCTTTCCATCTCTTTGCTCCACAAAACAGGATTTTTCTTGCGTACTGCTATCGGGAAAAAACGTCTGTTGCCTGTCTTATCCTGTAAAAATACAGCGTCATTAGTAGTACCAATGAAAATGCACTGTCTAGGAAATTCACTGAGTCTTCTGCCGTATGGAACTCTATAAATATCACTCTGCTTAGAGATGAATAACTTTGTAGCTTCTACCTCCGATTTCTTCAATGCAGCCAACTCTCCCATCTCAATAATCCAACAGCCTCTGAGCTGTTCATAAGCATCTTTACCCTGCACACCAGTAAGCGAATCGCTAAACCATTTCTTCCCCAGTCTTTTCAGTAAATAGCTTTTGCCAATACCCTGCGGTCCCTCCAGCACAACCATGTTGTCAAACTTAACTCCTGGCTCCTGCACTCTTGCAACTGCAGCTATTAAAGTCTTGCGTGTTACCATGCGGGTGTATGCAGTATCCTCTGCCCCTAGGTAATCTATAAATACGGTATCAATTCTTTTAACACCGTCCCACTTCAAGCTCCTGAGATACTCACGCACCCTGTGAAACGCTTTACGCTTGGATACATTAACGATTTCATCTTCTATCTTGGCTCTATTATCAATGCCATAAACCGTCTCCATCATGTATCTTAGCTCCGAGTCGTCGCTATCATTCCAGTGTGGGTCATTATCATCAAGACACCGCCATTTAGGTTTTTCCAGCACCGCTATTCTGCCTGCAAACAAGTCATAGCCAAAACAGCCCTTTATGCTAGGGTCGTTCTCCAAGATAATTCTGATATTAAACCGTGTCCCTAGCATCTCCCCGGTCTTTTCGTTGAGTTTCAGTTTAGCAGTCCAGTTCATATCAGCTTCGCTATCATCGTCCGTGATAACCTCAAAATCTTCTCCGGCCTCAGCTCTTTTTTCTTTGGCAATGAGTATTTTCACGTTATCGTCTTTGCTAGCCAGCTTGCACATAGCTGTATAACTTGGAAGTTTGGTAGGACTGTCAGCACTTTTCCCATCGTCAAGCTCAGAAAACTTTTGTAACCTCACAAGGTCGAAAGCATTGCAGAGCTGCATGGAGCATGGGTCGGTAGCATGATGTGAATACAGAAATTTATCTTCATACACCACTGCACCACCTGTTGTACTGCCAGCCTTAAATGTGTATCTACCATCTTTGCAGGGTTCATACACATCTGACAGATACTCATCGATAACCTCGGGCACTGAGTATGCTCTACAGAAAAGCCCTACGATGCCATGTTTCTCTAAGGGATCCTCCTGCTTTTTCATGGCTTTGCTGATGATGTGATCTACCCTGCTTGATACCGGCCAGCTTGCCTGGTCTGTCCAATCTTCGTACCTTGCAAGTACAGTATCAGCTTTTAAAATACTGCAATCCCTGTATTTAAAGACCACAGGACCATCAAGGGAGGCACTAGGGTAGTACATAAGCCTGTGAGCTTCGTATGTAGTATCATCGAAACGGTCAATGCCAATGTCCTCAGCTAACTTCCTCGCAATAGCCTGATACTCGTCTACAGTAACCAGTCTGTCAACAGGGATAACCAGTCTCAGTCTTGGGCTGTCTTCAGTGTGCTTATGTGTGCTATACACGCAGCAGGCATAATCTGTGAACATCTCAACAATGTCCCAAAAATCAGTACCGGCATAATCAGCATCAAGTGTGATAAGCTGCCTGCCCTCAACTGAGCTTGCACATCTCCTGCCGCCTGTAAGAACTCCACCAACAAAACCTCCGATGTCCTTTATATCGTCCTGCCTGTCCTTAGACATCTTTCTGTATTCAGACATAGTTTCGCCCGTCCGCCTACAATCTGATAACCTAGACAGGAGCTTAGACCAGGACACAACACCGTTTTTCCAATGTTTGCTTTTCCTGTTACTGGCTGTGGCTATACTTAAAATAGCATCATGAGCCACATGGATTTCCTGTAGTCTTTTATTAATAGCTGCCATAATCACGCCGCCTTACTTACTTTTTCTTTATCTATATCTTTAGTATCAATCAGTATTCTAGCCTCCTTGCACCATTTTAAAATAGTGTCATTTATTTCCGTATCTTCCTTTACTGATTTGTTATATTTCAACTTAGCCTGCACCAAGCAGTTTTCCTTGATTTCCAAGCAGGCTATAAGCTCATTTCCTTTTGCTATCACACAAATCCACCTCTCATGAGCCAGCACTTTGTCAGCATATGTTCCTACGCAGTTATGTAGTTCATTGCCTACTGCCAGCAGCTCATTTGCTGAAAGCGGTACATGAGCTGTAAAACCGTCTACAGGCACCTCATATCGGTGCTTGATATACTCAGGTACCTTAAGACTGTAGTCCTCGCCTTTTTGGCTGTTTATAACCTTTACCAGCCAATCATGGGCCTCTGCCAGCTTAATATGCTCGCTCAGATACAGCTTCCTGTTTTTATCATTCAGCTTCATCTCCATGTTATAAGTATCTTTAATCTGCCAGGAGCTGATGTTACCTTTATTAAGGAAATTCTGCACTTCACTTATAGACCTGTATGTAAGCCAATAGGCAATATAATCTATGATTTTAAGGCTCTCTGTATTAGCATTAATCCTACTGATAAATTTCATGCAGGTTTCATACAATCCAGCAGCCACATCAGCCTTGTTCCCTGCCTTGCACATGCAGAATTTCAATACCTGGGCTGTTAGTGGATTCTTTGAAATAATTTTACGGGTAATAGCAGATTTAGGGATAGTGAAAGCATCAAGTATTCTGTCAACATCACCCACCGTGCTTTTATCCTTATTATCAATTAGCAACTGGCGATAGCTGTCCGACATCCACTCCACAGTTCCTACCTTATTTGCTACTGCTGTCCAGTCAGGCAGTAGGTCAATATCCGGGAACCGCATTTTTAATCCCAAATTGAAAAGTTGTCTTGCCATCATGCCCCAGCCTTTACCTCTGCTGACATAGGCCCTAGGCTTAAAGCCATAAGTCTCTTTGTATTTCCTGCATACAGTTTCCCGCAGGTTCTTTAAGAAAGTGACAACCTTTTTCTCTACTTTGCAGCAGTGGTTGAAATGGCTGATGTACTTTATCATCGAGTTTGTAAACAGCTCTCTTTTACCAAAAGGATCAGACAGTTCAAGTTCATGATCCTTTTGGAAATTCTTAACCTTGGACTTAGCATAAAAAGCTTTCCTGTTCTTAATGTCATATGTAAATCTTTCAAACTGTACACTCTTTTGACAGTAGCCCGTGCTGTCCAGCAGGATTGTGTCATAACGAATATCAAGAGCTACCTTTTCTTTGTACTCACTGATTTTCATATCAGCTGAAATAGGTATATCTCCCTTAGTACCCTGATAACCCCACAGTGTCTGAAAGTCTTTACAGGATTTATAGTTAGTCCACCTTTGACTACAAGCTGGGCAAGTCACAGCACTGTCGTTATAAATGGAGCCACCCATGTATGATTGCAATCTATGCACTACTTTGAAGTTAGTACCACATCTTACACAGTGATATGCAGCCTCATAGTACTCATAGCCGTGATAAGAGCTGTTTGTAAGCTCTATGCCGGCCCCTTTATAAATACTCTCAATATACAATCCGTCAATATATTTCATGATTTTTACTCCTATACTAGATACTAGAAATGAAACTATTTGCTGTCCTTACCTTCCAGCTTGTCAATAAGAACCTGCACATGCATCCGCAGTGCCTTTGCTGAATCAATCAAATCATTTGTAGCTTTCATAGCCTTTATGCTGCAGGCAATGCCGATTTCCTTTTCATATTTAAGTACCTCGACTCGGTTCCTGTTAGCAACCATCAAATCCGCCCAGGCTTCACTAATCATTCCCATGCACTGTCCCATAGTTCTCTGCTTAATCATTACATCTGCCTTCTTTCGTTAATCATTTCCTGCAATATCCCAATCACGAGGGTAGTTAATTACACAATTTTCCAGTGAAAAACCGTTATCCACATAGACGATAAAGGGACACACTTTGCAAGCATCGTTACCGTACCTATCCACCCTCGCCGTACAGTAGTTGTACAGCTCTTTCGCATTTTCTACCGCCTCTGCGTCAACCATTCCCTAACACCCCAGTCTTCCATGACAACCTTTGCCAGTGTTCTGCCAATCTCAAACAGGAACCCTGCTCCTGCTACAGCAAAAAGCATAAATACATAAGTCATTTATTTTCCTCCTTAAGTTCTGCTACTCCCTCTGCTACCATCACAGCTTTACCAGCTATGCAGTTATTACAGTCAACTTTTTGACAGTCGATGTTTTTAAACAAACAGTCCTTACACTCATCCGCTTCACCTGCCGTATCTCTGTAGGGGCAGGCTCCTGGACAAACTGAACAAATCTTAATTTCCTTGCCGCAGTGTTCACATACACCTAGCAGTCTTTCGTCACAATGCCCATAAGTTTCTCTGCCGCAGTAAGGACACTCCTCATCGTACCAAGTTAGCTGATGGTAATCTCCGTTAAGCCATTCTGTAATAGCCTGCTCGCAGGTTTTGTTGTCGCAAGTGCCATCTTCATGGGCGTTGCAAGCAATACACCGATTTCCTGATACATTTATAAGAAATTTAGCTAATCTTTCATCAGGTAAGCTCTTTAACCAGTTTCTATTTGTCATAGTCATTTTATCTTACCTCATTTAATTTAGATTTATACCACTCTCGCCAGCAATCAATGCAGCGAATATTAGTGTAGTTAATATCCTCGCACAAAAGGCTACCTGCATCAGGCGGGCATATCTCATTTGCTAATATTTCAAGAAGTTCGTTTGCACTTCTCATACTACACAATCTTTGCACCTGTTGTAGTACAATCTCTTTGCTATTCATAACTAATGTCACCTCTTAATCAATAACTTTTTCGCCTTTAAGTCTGTTAATCCCATGATTAGATTAGCTATACATTGAATTGCTATGGCTATTTCTACATCTATAGTCCCTAATACAAGAATTACGACTCCACCCGCTAGAGAAGCATAAAGTTCATAACTGCTTGACAAGCTCTGCCATATAGTTAAGTCCTTACCCTTAACAACAGTGTTGATGGCGTTTTGCATGATGCATATCCATAGCGTGGTTGATATAGCATTTATCACAGCCATGCCAATAAACCTTATAGTGGCCCATTCCATACCAATAAAGGATATAACTGCAAATAGCGATACATCTGTTGCTACTATCAAAGTGAAGTGTCTATCATACCACTCTAGGAAACCTCTTTTTGTTACTGATGTATTTGTGATGGCTGCTATACCGACTGAAATCATATTAGCGATAGCAAGTACACTCGTATCTATGAGCTTCATAAAGTATATATGAACGACTGGTGTTGTCATTGCCATCGCAAAAGAAAATATGGCAGGGCCAACTAACAGCCATCTTCTTTGCCTAGGCCCCTGCTTTGGTCATCCCCCATTTAACACCATCATCTGATGCTTCAACGCCAACGTTCTCAGTGAATCGATAATATCTCGGATAATTAGCATGAGTGTCATCAGTAATCTTAAATACTTCTCCTATCTCTACACCCAACATCTGGGCTACTTCTGTCATGTGATTAGCCATCATATATCACCTGCAACCCCTTTCCTCGCTACATCCAGCATCTCCTCAGCTAATTTAATAGCCTCTTCTTTAGTCCTGTACACCAACCCCCGCTGATAAAAAATTTCATCACCTTTTAAGTTAAGCCAAAAAAGCTTTTTATATTTGTCGGCGTTTACAACGAACGGTATGTAATAAGTATCACCATAAGAGGGCTTCCAAGGTAGCTTAGTAATTTGAAGCGCTCCAGTTATAAGACTCTTCCACATCCAAGCTGCCGCATTGTGCCAAGAGGTTCTATTAACTGATTCTTTAAGCCCACTTTCCGTAAATTTAAGGTATGTCTTTGAGTAATAAGTGTAACAACCCGAACTCCCCTTAAAGGAGAAAACCTCGTCAAGTTCTACCCCTAACAGCTTAGCTACCTCTGCCATTTTATTATCCATTCTCTTTCGCCTCCTGTGTCATTGTTTTCTCTGCTAATTTCAGCATCTTCTTTGTCAGAGCAATGGCCTCCCCCCTAGTCATACAAACGATTCCAAACTGATAAAATTTATTATCTGCATTATCATCGCGCCAACGGAGCTTAGTAGCCATACTTGAGTCGGTATAATGTATGCACGGAACATAGAACTCTTCATTCATCTTTGGTTTCCAAGGTAACTTATTAATTTTGAGAGCACCTGTTATGAGCTGTTCCCATACCCAGCTGGCAGCCTTGGTCCAGGAATCTTTATCAAGCGACTGCTCTAGACCGTTTTCCGTAAATTTGAGATACATTCTTGAATATGATGGATATTCTTTAATAAAGAAAACTTCACCAAGCTTAACACCGAACAAATCGGCTATCTTTGGCATTTTATTACTCATTATCACTCGCCTCCTGCAATGCTGCCAGCATCTTCTTTGTAGCTTCGTCTGCTTCATTAGGTGTCCTGAAAACAAGACCACGATTAAATCTATAGAGGTCCGTTTCGCTGCCCCTCCATGTACAGCCTATTAACCCCTTTTCTCTGGAACTTGGACATGGATAGTAATATACATCATTAGTAGTAGGTGTCCATGACAACTTAACAATCTTACGCCCACCAGTCAAAAGATGTGTTAGCGTATTTGGCATTGCTTCCCACCAGTCTTCTATTCTGTGGTACAGAACCAACCCTTTTTCAGAAATCTTAAAAATGCTGGTTGTAGGAGATCCCTTTATCTTAAACTCCTCTTCTAACTCTACACCAAGCAACTTAGCTACTTCCATCATTTTGTTATCCATTGTTTCTTGCCTCCTGTGCCACTGCTAACAACTTATTTGTCTGCTATTCACAAGTATTACTCCGATAAAGCATTTGCTTTTTCAATTAGTGCTACAATTTTCTTTAACCTGTTTACATCAAAGATTTTATCAATCTGCGGCATTTTAATAGCCCGAGTATCGCCAATCAAGAGGTCTCTTAATGACACTGCTGCTGATACTTCCCAGTTGACATTGTCTTCTGAACACTCAATGCCTGTCTCCTTGGTAAGCCGATAATAGAAAGGACTAATACCTTCTTCATAAGCAATCTGAAAGACTTCTCCGAGTTCCATTCCTAGTAGCTTCGCTACCTCTTCCATATGATTAGCCATTATTTTTCACCCCGCAGAAAATCCTCAGTATATCCTTTACCAAATATCGTTTCCATAAATACCATATAGGCGCCGGAAATCGCGTCATTATATGCGTCATTATAGGCTATATTATGTTTAGTGCCGCGTGCCAAGAAGTCTGTCAGTATATAAGTGATGTTTTTGTTCACTTCGTATACAAAGCCCCACACAGACCGTCTATAATTGATTCGGCCCTTTAAACTAACTTTCCCTTCCTTTCTGATTATTTCTACTCTCTTGATATTTTCTATATCCACCTTGGTATTTTCTATATCAGCGATAGCGAATAACCTAAAGAGCGTTTCAAAGGCCTCATCATTTAGTCGATTTACATAATTACTCATTACTTTGCACCTCTTTCCCTTTTTAACTTTTTCATATCTTCTATTCTGCGGGCCCAGCGTCTGTACTTAGGATAATCGTCAATGTTTGTTATGTGTTCCCACGCACTGTCAGTGAACCCTAGACGCAGTACGCAAAGCAAGTCCTGGGCTTCCTCACTGAAAGCTCTTAAAGCCTGTCCAGCAGTGACCGGGGTAGGATTCCCTGACATTCCAAGAGCCCTTATGAGCTTCAGTGCCGCTTGACTCAACTCAGAGGCTTCTTCTGCCACTTGCTCCAGCATATCTCGTGATGTTAATTCCTCGCGTACATACTTTGCATATTCGTTCATTTTTTCCACCAGTCTCCTCTACTCTTAAACCATATATTAGTTACCTTAATTCTTGAGGCTGTCCAGGTACCGACCTCCGCCTGACGGTCTTTTTTAGCAATCACACTGTCGAGGCTCGCACGCCATGCAAGGTATTCTTCACACCTTGCATGACAGCCTACTTTCCTATTTTGGCAGTCCTTGCACGGACTTATTTTCCTGCTGAACTGTAAAGGTGAATCCTGTTTCATTCTTCAAATCCTCCTTCAGCGTTTCGTATGTAATGCTGTCTGCCTTATTTGGTCCGTACTCTAGTGCATCTACCTTGGCATTGAACCTCTGCAATGTCCTTTCAAGCCTCTGCTTACCGAATCCAAATTCATAATCCAGTACCTCAGTCAAGGAAACTCATATCATCGTCCTCCTCTACAGGCTTATCAACCTTTTTAGTGGGCTTCTTGTCAGCTTTTTTAGCTGTCGCTTTTTCTTTTTTCTCTCCCTTAGCCTCTTTGTCCTTGGCTGCTAAATGGTCGATGCATTTAGCCATGGCACCCCAGGCAACAGTACAGAGATTAATATACGCATCAAGTTTCTGATATTCTTCCTCAGTCAGTACCTCATTTCCTACCCGCTCAAAAGCCTCAGCTGCTTCTTTCAGTGTCTCATTCTGCTGTTTAAACATGTTAGATAATCTAATTGCATCCATCTGATATACCCTCTTCCTCAATTCAAAAAATCTAAATCATCAGTTTCGTTCTCGTCTGCTGGATTCTTGTCGTTTGTAGCTATTTTCCACTCACCAGCCAGCTTAGCTAATTTCTCATAAACTCTGTCCATATGGTCTACTACATCTCTAAGCTCTTCAGGCTGGTAATTCTTTACCTTCTGTCTCAACCTCTTAGTCATATAGGCCAGCAGTGCCATTTGAAGTGTAGGATAGTAGAATTTGTTCACCCACACATCTTCTACACCACCATCGGGCAGATTCTTAACCGCTCTTTTCTGTAAAGTGAACTGCACTTCGTCCGCAGACACTCTCCAATCTTCCGATAGCTGTACCATTATTCCACCTCGCAATACTTTTCAGCTTTTTGCACCAGCCACTCAGCCTTTCCAAGATTTATCCCGCAGCCGTAAATCTGCACACTGCCCATCTTTATCAGCACGGTGCCACCTTTAAAGAAATACATATCAACGGTACTTGGATTAACATCTGCAATGACTTTGCATACCCTTAAAAGATAATCAGCATTGAAAGCACAGCAGATAGGCTCTCCCACAAATTCTGACACTGAATATTCAAAGAATATAAGCTCCCCCTCACCGGAGAAAATCAACAGCTTATTGCCTTTGATTTTCATATAAACCTTATGGAGTTCTTTTTTAGTAGTCAGCTTTTTGCAGGTGTCAAATATTACTGCCAGCTTCTTAAAGCTCTCTTTCAGACCTGTATCACTGTCAAAAGTGATGTTGGTCTTGAAACCTTTTATCTGGAAAAACTTGTTTACATCAGGGTACTTCTCAGGCTCTGCTAAAAGTTCTGTACCTCTAGGATTAATCAGCTGAGGCTCCTGCTTCCCTCCGACCTCACATTTAATCATGAAATGCGTATCGCAGCTAATAACCCCGCCATCCTTAACAAGTATGTAGGTGAATAACGGTCTTGCCTTATCTTTGGATGCAAACTTCTCTGCATACTGAATTGCTTTTGCTAAATTAATCATTTCTCAATCAGTCCTTTTTATAATATGGTGTTTCATATCCATCTGCTGTTAGTAGCAGCCCTTTAGCCCACGGGATAGGCTGTCCCATGATGTCACATACCTCTTTTAAGCTACCGACACCGTCGGGAGCTTCTATAACCATTTCGTCATGTATGTGCATAACTATCTGATACCCTGCCTTGGCAGTAGCCAGCATGGAATGAGCGAGGCAGTCCCGGGCAGTGGCCTGGACGATATTCTCCACCAGCTTTCCACCCCATGTGAAGTTTTCCACCCACATGCCATTAACTGCTTCATGGTACACAATGGATTCTTTCTGCCTGCTCTCCATGTACTCAACTTTGATTGCAGGTTTTGGATAAGCTATCCTTCTGCCACTAGGCAGCTTTATGAACAAAAATCCTCTTTTACAGGCGAACTCAATGCCCTTCGTGTACTTCACTGTGGTATTTTTTATCCTGATAGCTTTTTTAGCACAGGTTTCTACATCACTCCACATCTTTACAATGTTAGGGCTTGCTTTCCGCCAATGTTTTATAGTCTGCTCCATCTCCTCTTGTGTCATGCCCATCTTGTCAGCCCCAAAGGCTTTCAAGGCGTTCACACCTCCGCCATAACCACAGGCCAGCTCGGCAACCTTGCCTTTCTGCCTTAAGTGTCCGTTGATACCATGCTTCTCAACTGGTACATGGAACATCTGACTAGCTGAGGCACAATATATGTCACCACCCTTAGCAAATGTGTCCATTCTCCACTGCTCCCCTGCTATCCAAGCTATCACACGAGCTTCTATAGCTGAGAAGTCTGCTACTATGAACCTTTTACCCTTACCTGCTATAAAAGCCGTTCTAATGAGCTGAGAAAGAATGCTAGACGGACTGTCGAATAGCATTTGTACAGTCTCGTAGTCACCAGCTCTTACAATGCTTCTCACTTCGTCAAGGTTATCTATGTGGTTCTGTGGTAGGTTCTGTAACTGTACTACTCTACCAGCCCATCTACCAGTCCTGCTAGCCCCGTAAAACTGGAGCATACCGTGGCACCTGTCACCATAGCAGCTTGATTTCTTCATAGCTTCGTATTTCTTGATACTGGTCTTGCCTAGCAGCTCTTTGAGTTCAATTACTCTTCGAATTGCTGGTTCCAGGTCAGCATCTTGGAGCATTTCAGCTCTTGCAGCCTTGTCAAACTTATCAACATCGTGTCCTTGCTCTTTCAGCCACTTCAATATCTGATCACGGCTATTAGGATTGTCCAGCTTGGTAATTTTTACCAGCTCTGCCATCCACTCTTTCCGCAACTCCGAGTCAAGGTACAAACAGGAGTTAACAAAAGTCATGTCAATTTGTACACCATAGTCGTTGATACGCTGGTCAAGTGCCCACAGCTCCTGCTCCTGTGGCAGCGGTGGGAATGCCATCAGCTTATGCCTTATAGCTCTTTCAGCTTCAACATCTCGCACACAATACTCTTTAAAAAGCGCCCATTTATCAAGAGCATGTTCAGGTAAATTCCTTGTCCTGCCTCCGTTGGCTTTTGTAGCTCTGCAAGGTTTACAGAAATACTGAATCAGCCTCTTGCCTGTAGCTAATTTCTGCTTATCTTCCGCCATATGCAGAACCTTACCTACTTTGTCAAGACTGCCAGGAAGTCCCAGCGTGTACCCCAGCACCATAGTACATTGCCATTGCCTAGGAAGCATCATAAAGTCATAATGTTTTCTAAGTACTGCCCTCTCAAACGCTGCATTGAAAGCAGTCTTTAGAACATCATCACCAGTTAATGCCACTAATACATCCTCAGGTACTTTCTCTCCTCTGGCAAGATCCACAATCTCTACTGGTTCATCGTCCCAAGCATAGGCAAATAACAGTATTTCACTGTTTTCTGCATACTTATAAAGGCCACAGGACTTAATGTCGAAATCCGAATATGTTTCAAGGTCAATTGCTAAGGTTCTCATAATTTACCCTCTTTAAACAGCTTTTTCCTCTTAACATAGCCCTTAACATCTATTTTCTGAATTACCAGCTTGCGCGCTTTATCAGATGTACTGACCACTTTTTTCACTACAGCAACTTTAGGGCCGTAAGGTGTGGGGACCAACACATAGTCCCCAACCTCTGTATCCAAGTCCGAGTAGTAGTCATAAAGTTTAGTAGGAGCATCATACAATCCAACTTTTGCTATCTGCATAACTTACACCCCTCGAAACATTAGAAAATATCATCGTCCTCGTCGTCGTCATCGTCATCGTCAATGGCCTCAAAATCCTGCTGAGCAGTAGCTCCACCGGACAGCTTCTCTCCATCCTTTACTTTCTGGATATTACCAAGACCTGCTCCGATGCCCGTACCGCCTTTCTGATTGTAAGCAAAGAAGTTTACAGTAACATTGCAGTAGCAACCGCTATAAACCTCAGACTTATCAATAATATCCTCAACTTTTTTATTAACAATCTGAGGAGCCGTAGTACTTTTTACATTAAGGAACATGCAGTCCTCAAACTCGGCACCTTCCATTTCCTCCTCCTCAGCATCCTTCAGCGGATATTTGATAGCTTTGGCTTTTACACCGGCTAACTTATCTTTACCAGCAACCTTAGCTGCCTCAATAGCTGCTTTAATCTTCTTAATAGTAGTAGTGTCGCTCTTAGGTATAAGCAGTACCGCAGTGTACTTGCCTGCATCAAATTCCGCTGTTTCAGGCTTTGGCTCCCACACATGAGCATAAGAAAGCCTACATCTAATTAATACTTTTGTTGCAGAATCATATTTCTTCACTTTTACATTCCTCCTAATCTAACGCTTCAAAATCATTTTCAGCACTGC
>OIYS01000135.1_pt1 | contig 55022 bp, 39 predicted proteins | sample 1588271 | NCBI WGS metagenome assembly OIYS01 (sample SAMN03283286) | human gut metagenome | biome: human-associated habitat; material: feces | host: Homo sapiens | place: Peru | collected 2012 | reverse complement strand
GGTATATGCACCTTGACACTCCCGGAGATACCATTATTATGGGTACTAAGGGCTCTCTCCGTATTCCGTCTACCGATTGCTGGAACGGTTCTTTCAATAAGCCCATGACCATTTATCATGACGTTGCAGGTGAACCTGTTGAAACTGTTATCCCGCTGTTGCCTGCCACACCGGATCTGTTTGACCGTAAGATTCGCTCTTTCCTCAATGCGGTTATTACCGGCAGCGAGGCTCCTGTTCCGACCAGCCAGATCATCTACAACCAGGCTATACTTGACGGTATTCAGCGTTCAAGCGACTGCGGCCACGAAGTAGAAATTGAAATTCCGGAAGTTTAATTAAAATAAACCGGATTAACTTTCAATTTGTTAAGGAGTAATTGTTATGTATAATTTTCCTATTGCTTTACAGCTTTATTCTGTAAGAGACGATATGGCGGCTGATTTTGCCGGCACCCTTAAAAAGGTTAAGTCTTTCGGGTATGACGGCGTTGAGTTTGCGGGCCTTTACGGTCACACCGCCGAGGAAGTAAAGAAAATGTGCGAGGACGCAGGTGTTACCCCCATTTCCGCACACGTTCCGTATGACGAGCTTAAAAAGGGCGACGAAACCTTTAAAACCTACGCTGAAATAGGCTGCAAGTATATCGTTATTCCGTGGATAAACGCTGAATATCTTGCGGGCGGCGAGAAAAACGTCGAGTTTTATGAGAACGTTAAAAAGTTCGGCGAGCTTGCAAACAAATACGGTATGAAGCTCTGCTACCACAACCACGATTTTGAATTTGAAAAGGTTGACGGCGAGTATAAGATTGATTTGCTTTACAAGGCAATCTCTCCCGAGCTTTTGTCCACTCAGCTTGATACCTGCTGGGTAAATGTGGGCGGCGAAAATCCGGCTGATTTTGTACGCAAGTACAACGGCAGAATTGAAATCGTTCACTTAAAGGACTTTGCGGGTACTAAGGGCGGCAATATGTACGCGCTTATCGGCAACGATGAAAGCAGCAAAAAGGAAGCCTCGGGCACCTTTGAGTTCCGTCCGGTAGGTTCGGGTCTTCAGAACTTCCCGTCAATACTTGAAGCCTGCAAGGAAGTTAACGCTAAGTGGGTAGTAGTTGAGCAGGATCAGCCCAGCATGGGCAAATCACCGCTTGAATGCGCTGAAACCAGTATTAAATATTTAAGATCTATCTTTTAAAGGCAATTAAGAACCGCATAAAAGTTATAGAGTAATAAACAATAACAGAAATGCCCCTTAACCGCTATCGACGGTTAAGGGGCATTTTCAATATTTATTAATCACAGGGTATCAGTGCGTAAGGAAGAACATTGCTATAAACAGCACGGTTATAACCCATGTGCCTATTTTAATTTGCTTTATTTCGCCGCAAAATGCCTTAATAACAACATACGAGAGCAAGCCGAAAGCTATTCCGTAGGAAATATTATATGTAAAGGGCATCATTGCGATTGTAAGGAAAGCGGGAACGGAAACCGAAACGTCTTTCCAGTCAATATCCTTTACGCTGCCTATCATAAGAACGCCCACATAAATAAGCGCGGCACCGTAAGCGTATGCCGGTATGAGCTTTGCTAGCGGCGCAAAGAAAAGGGCTAAGGCGAATGCTGCCGAGGTAACAAGCGAGGTAATGCCTGTTTTTCCGCCTGCGGCAACGCCGGCAGAGGACTCAACAAATGTTGTTACGGTAGAAGTGCCGAGCACAGAGCCTGTGCAGGTTGCAACCGCGTCCGCCATCATAGCCTTGTTCATATTCGGAACCTCAAGCTCGCCGTCGCTGTTCTTTACAAGCAAATCGCCGCTGCGGCAAGCGCCGTACAGTGTTCCCAAGGTATCAAACATATCAACCATGCAAAATGCCAGCGCCGTTGTTATAAACAGTATAACAAGACCGCCCACCGAGTGACTCTCGGCATTTAAGTAAGCCGAGAAATCAAAGCCCTCGGTAAATACCTTGCCGAACGACTCCGTCGCAAAGGCTGCAAAAGGCTTAAAGGGATTGAATGAAAGGGTTTCGGCAAAGCCTTTATAAAAATCCTTTACCGTTAAACCGAGAAGATAATAAAGTCCCGTTCCGCCGAGTATTCCCCAAAGAATGGAGCCTTTAACCTTTTTGTAGGATAAAACCGCTATAAGCAAAAGCGAAAAAACGGCGACAATAAGCGGCATTACCGCGCCCCAGCTTGCATTGCCGAGAAGATTGAACGAAGCGAGCGTTACGCCCGTAGACTCGCTTGGAATTACAAGTTTTGCGTCCTGCAATCCCAAAAAGGCAATAAACAGACCTATACCCGCAGGTATAGCCGCCTTTACAACTGGCGGTATGGCGTCAAAAACAATTTTTCTCAAGCCCGTGGCGGTCAGCAGTACGAAAATAATTCCGTCCAAAAGCACAAACACAAGCGCGTTTGCATAGGAGAAACCGAGCGTCATGCAAACCGTGTATACAAAGAACGCGTTAAGACCCATACCCGGAGCCTGCGCTAGCGGAAGATTTGATAAAAGACCTATAAGTACCGTTCCTATAATGGCGGAAAGCGCCGTTGTGACATACATTGCGTCGAACGATACCGTGCCGAGGTTTGCGAACATTCCCGAATTGACTACAAGAATATACGCCATAGCGAGAAACGTCGTTAAACCGGCGATTACTTCCGTTTTGAGCGACGACCCCATTTTGGTATAGCCGAACTTTTCGTCCCAAAACGAGGACTTTTTAGCTGCTTCGCTGCTTTTCATAAATAAAATTCCTCTCTTTTTACATTATCCTTTTGCCGCAAAAGTAAAGACACACTTATCTATGGGATAAATGTGCCGGAACTGTCGGTCAAAAAAATCTCGGTTTCGGGCGTTTGTTATAACCCACCCGAACCTCGATAATTTTATCATATAAACGGCATATTGTCAAGTATGCGCTTAAACCGTATTTTCATAAATCCGCCCGAATACCTGAATTTTCCGCCGCGCTTAAAAAACAGTTGCAGACAGCAGAAAAAAATGGTATAATAAAAGAACAAAAGTTCGGAGGTTTTATTATGTCTAAATCACCGCTTACCGAAAAACAGCTTGCTGTATATAATTATCTTATAAGAGAAATGAACGGCGGCATTCCGCCCACAGTCAGGGAAATATGCGCCGCCACGGGAATAAAATCCACCTCTACCGTCCATTCCATTTTAAGCATATTGGAAGACGAGGGGTATATAGTAAGAGACGCGAAGTCTTCCCGCGCCATAAGGCTTGATATGGAGTATGATTCTTCGTTTGTGCCGGTAGTCGGCAGAATTACGGCGGGTCAGCCTATACTGGCGGTTGAGGAAATTGAGGATTATATACCGTATCCCTCAAAAAATTCCGAGGGGCTTTTCGCCCTGCGCGTTTCGGGGCTTTCCATGCGCGACGCGGGAATACTTGACGGCGATATTATAATAGCCGATAAAAACCGCACCTGCCGAAACGGGGATATTGTAATAGGAATGGACGGGGACGAGGCAACCGTAAAGCGCCTGCTTATTAAGGATGGGCAGATAATTTTCATGCCCGAAAACCCCGATTATTCGCCCATATACCCCGAAGACCCGCACGTCATCGGTAAGGTGATAGGCTGTTTCAGGAAGTATTGAGGATATTTTTATGAAAAAATATATTGAGCTTTTTACCGACGGCGCGTGCTCGGGCAATCCGGGTCCCGGCGGGTGGGGCGTGGTTCTGCGCTACGGCCGGCACGAAAAGGAGCTTTCGGGCGGCGAAAGGGAAACCACGAATAACCGCATGGAGCTTACCGCCGCCATAAAAGGGCTTGAAGCGCTTAAAGAACCCTGCGTGGTAAAACTGGTTACCGATTCAAAATACGTTGCCGACGGAATTATTAAGGGCTGGGCGGAAAGCTGGCAGAAAAATAACTGGATAAAGTCCGATAAAAAGCCGGCGCTCAATTCCGATTTATGGGAACGCCTGCTAGAGCTTTTAAACGAACACGAGGTTAAAATCGAGTGGGTAAAGGGTCACGCGGGGCATCCCGAAAACGAGCGGTGCGACCGCCTGGCGGTGGAATATTATAAAAATCTGAAAGAGATGTAGAGAAATGTCCAAATCACGGGAAAGAATAAATTATATAATAACGGGCGCGCTGATTGCCGCGCTGTATGTCGGGCTTACGTTTTTAAGTAATATTTTTAATCTCGCATTCGGTCCCGTGCAGTTCCGCGTTTCCGAGGTGCTTACTATTTTGCCGGTATTCACGTCCGCGGCTATTCCCGGCGTTGCGGTAGGGTGCTTTATTGCGAATATCGCGTCCTTCAACCCGCTTGATATGATTTTCGGCACTTCGGCTACGGTTATCGCCGCATTGCTTACCTATTTTTTCAGAAATATTAAATTGGGGGGCATACCTCTGCTTTCAATGTTTCCGCCCGTAATAATAAACGCGCTTGTTATCGGGCTTGAAATCGCGATATTCTTCCTGCCCGAGGGCAATCTGCTTTGGGGCTTTGCAATTTCCGCATTGCAGGTGGGTCTCGGCGAACTTGTTATTTGCGTGGGGCTGGGAATACCATTTTATTTAGTGATAGAAAAAAACGGGCTTTTTAAAAGAAAGCCCGAAAACGGTGATAAATTATGATATACAATAAAAAAATCACACTTAAAAACGGCGATATATGCACTTTAAGAAACGGTACTGAGCAGGACGGGGAACATGTGCTTGAGGTTTTCAATAAAACGCACGCTGAAACCGATTTTATGCTTACTTATCCCGATGAAAACAGCTTTACCGCAGCGCAGGAATCGGAGTTTTTGAAAGAAAAAACCGAGAGTAAAAACGAAATTGAAATCGTGGCTGAAATAAACGGTAAAATTGTAGGTACGGCGGGAATTGACGCTGTGGGCGGTAAATTCAAAATAAGCCACCGCGCGGATTTCGGTATAGGAATAGTAAAGGAATACTGGGGGCTCGGCATAGGCTCGGCGCTGACAAAAGCCTGCATTGAGTGCGCAAGGGCGGCGGGGTATTCGCAGCTGGAGCTTAATGCGGTTGCCGAAAACAAGTCGGCTGTGGCGCTTTATGAAAAAATAGGATTTAAGGAATACGGCAGAAACCCGCAGGGTTTTCGCTCGCGTACAACAGGCTTTCAGGAGCTTATTTATATGAGGCTGGAACTTTAAACATATAAAAGGGGTGTCGGTGTGAATATTTTACATCTGAAATATGCGGTGGAAATTGCAAATACAAAGTCTATAAGCCGTGCGGCGGAGAATCTCTATATGGGGCAGCCTAATTTGTCCCGCGCCGTAAAGGAGCTTGAAGAAAGTCTCGGCATTACCATTTTCAACCGTAATTCAAAGGGAATAACAATTACTCCCGAGGGCGAGGAATTTTTACAGTATGCCCGCAGAATTATCAGTCAGGTTGAAGAGGTAGAGGATATTTACAAAAACGGGCGCAAGCCGAAGCAGCGCTTTTCGGTCTGCGTGCCTAGGGCAAGCTATATTTCATACGCATTCGCCGAGTTTGCCAAAAGCATAAACAGGGATATACCTGCGGAAATATTCTATAAGGAAACTAATTCATGGCGCACGGTGAATAATGTCGTAAAGGGCGATTATAACCTCGGAATAGTACGTTTTCAGTTGGCTTTTGAAAAATATTTCAAATCTATGTTTGAGGAAAAGCACCTGAACGCCGAAATTATAACCGATTTTAAATACCGCCTGCTTATGTCAAAGGAGCACCCGCTGGCGGGTAAAAAAGAAATATTCTGCAAGGATTTAATGCCCTTTACCGAAATAAGCCATGCCGACCCGTATGTTCCATCGCTGCCGCTTATAGATATAAAAAAAGAAGAGCTTTCGGGCGGGGCGGACAAGCACATTTATATTTTTGAGCGCGGCAGTCAGTTCAGAATTCTTCAATCGGTAACCGACTCGTTTATGTGGGTATCGCCTGTGCCCGAAAGTCTTTACGAAAAATATGATTTAATTCAGCGGGACTGCAAGGATAATGATAAAATTTACATGGATGTTTTGATTTACCGCAACGGTTACAGGCTGTCCGACCTTGACAGCACTTTTATAACCGAGGTTTGCAACGCAAAGCGTAAGTATCTTTAAGGCGAGATCGGGCAAAACAATAAGGGTGCTTTTGCGCTCGGGTTGTTTTGTCCGTTTTTTTGCGCATTAAGAAAGAGGGCGCGTTTTGGAACGTAAATATATCGCCATAGATTTAAAAAGCTATTATGCGTCTGTCGAATGTGCCACGCTCGGGCTTGACCCGCTTACAACCAACCTTGTCGTTGCGGATTCGGAACGGACGGAAAAAACAATATGCCTTGCGGTAACGCCCGCGCTTAAAGCATACGGTATAGGCGGCAGGGCAAGGCTTTTTGAGGTTGTGCAGAAAGTAAACGAAATAAACGCCGCGAGACGTTTTAAAGCACCCGGCAGAAAGTTCACAGGCTCTTCAAGCAATAAAAACGAGTTGGACGCTCACCCGGAGCTTGAACTGGAATTTATAACGGCAAAACCGAGAATGGCGCTTTATAAGAAAATAAGCGTTGAAATTTACGGTATTTACCTTAAATATATCGCTCCCGAGGACATATATCCTTACAGTGTAGACGAGGTGTTTATCGACGCGACGCATTACCTTGATACCTATAAAATGTCGGCGCGCGAGCTTGCGAAAACCATGATTTCGGACGTACTGAGGGAAACGGGCATAACCGCAACCGCGGGAATAGGCACAAATATGTATCTTTGCAAGGTTGCAATGGATATTATGGCAAAGCATATAGAACCCGATAAAAACGGCGTTCGCATAGCGGAGCTTGACGAAATGAGTTATAGGCGTTTGCTTTGGTCGCATCGCCCGTTAACCGATTTTTGGCGTGTGGGACCGGGCTATGCCAAAAAACTGGAAGCAAACGCCGTTTATACAATGGGGGATATTGCGCGCTGCTCGATTGAGAACGAGGATATGCTGTATAAGCTTTTCGGGGTAAACGCCGAGCTGCTTATAGACCACGCATGGGGCTGGGAGCCCTGCACAATAGCAGAGGTTAAGGCGTATAAGCCCGAAAATAACAGCACAAGCTCGGGTCAGGTTTTGCAGTCGCCCTACCCGTATGATAAAGCGCTTATAGTTATAAAGGAAATGGCGGAATTATCAACCCTCGATTTGGTTGAAAAAGGGCTTGTCACCGACCAGATCGTGCTTGATATTGTTTATGATGTTGAGAACCTGAAAAACGGGGAGAAATACGCGGGCGAAATTGTATCGGACAGATATGGCAGACGCGCGCCGAAGCCTGCTCACGGAACGGTGAATATAGGAAAATATTCCTCTTCCACAAGGGAGATAACAGCGAAAACCGTAGAGCTTTTTGAAAAAATAGTCAATAAAAATCTTTCGGTGCGAAAGCTGAGCCTTACCTGCAACCACTTAATAAGCGAAACCGAGGTGCGCGAGACAGACGAGCAAATGAGCCTGTTTGACGATTACGAAAAACTGGAAAAAGAACGCGCAAGGCAGTTATCAGAGCTTGAAAAAGAAAAGAAAATGCAAAAGGCAATGCTGAAAATAAAGGGGAAGTACGGCAAAAACGCTGTTATAAAGGGTCTTGATTTGCAGGACGGCGCTACAACGCTTGAAAGAAACGGTCAGATAGGGGGACACAAGGCGTAGCATGACGGGGAATTACGACGATATAATAAATCTGCCGCACCATATATCAAAAAAGCGCCGACCTATGCCGCGGGGAACAAGGGCGGCGCAGTTTGCTCCGTTTGCGGCGCTTACGGGTTATGAAAGCGACGTTAACGAGGCGGCAAGGTATACGGACGAAAAGCAGGAGCTCGGCGAGTACGAAACGGAACTGCTCAACCGCCGTATAAACGAAATACGCGAAAATATCCGCGAAAATCCCGAGGTGATTATTACCTATTTTAAACCCGATATTAAAAAATCAGGCGGGGAGTATGTAAATATCTGCGGCAGGGTAAAGAAAATCAACGACTATAACCGTGAAATCGTTTTTACGAACGGTGCCTCGGTTTTGCTTGACAGCATATCTGAAATTACCTTTAAGCAGGATACCGACTCTTAAACCGTAAATGTTTTATATTGAAATAATTCTTTTTGAGTGGTATAATCAAAATATTGAAAAGGGGAATTAAAATGAATGCAACGGAAAGATTTATAAATTACGTCAAATTTGAAACTACTTCCGATGAAAAGAGCGGGGCATGTCCGTCAACCGACTGCCAGCTTTCATTTGCCGATTATCTTGTAAACGAGCTTAAAGGCATAGGAATAACAGACGCCGCAAGGGATGAAAACGGCTATGTTTACGGGCATATTCAGGCAACTGCGGGGTGTGAAAACTCACCGAAAATAGGGCTTATTGCACACATGGATACCTCGCCCGATGTAAGCGGCAGAAATGTGAAGCCGCAAATTATAAGGTTTGACGGCACGAACGCCCCCATGGTTGATAAAAAGTACATAGGGGAAGAGCTTATTGTTACCGACGGAACAACGCTTTTAGGCTCCGATGATAAGGCGGGAATCGCCGAAATTATTGCCGCGTGTGAGAAAATAATTTCGGATAGCACCCTAAAGCACGGGAAAATAAGTATTGGCTTTACGCCCGACGAGGAAATCGGCAGGGGCGCCGACAAATTTGATTTTGAGCGCTTCGGCGCGGATTTTGCCTACACGGTGGACGGGGAAGAACTGGGCGGTATTCAGGCCGAAAACTTTAACGCCGCTGCGGCGGAGCTTACGGTGCGCGGTGTAAATACCCACCCCGGCTCAGCTAAAAACAAAATGCGCAACGCTATACTGTACCTTAATGAATTTATCAACATGCTGCCGCAGGCGGAAACTCCGTCGCATACCGAAGGCTATGAGGGATTTTACCATGTGAATGATATTTCGGGCTCGGAAACCGAGGCGCACCTTTCAATGATTATAAGAGACTTTGACAGGCAAAGTTTTGAAAAACGCAAGCAGTTTGTTGTGAACGCGGCGGAATATCTTAATAGAAAATACGGCGAGGGCACCTTTGAAACAGCCGTGACCGACAGTTATTTCAACATGGCGGAGATCATTGCAAAATACCCCGAAACGGTGGAACGTGCCGAGAAAGCTATGCGCGCGGCGGGTATTGAACCCGTAATAGAGCCTATACGCGGCGGAACGGACGGCGCACGGCTTTCGTTTGAGGGTCTGCCCTGTCCTAATCTGTCAACAGGCGGCATGAATTTGCACAGCATTTACGAGACTATACCTATAAGAGGTCTTGAAAAAATGACCGAGGTAATTATTAATATTATTAAAATTTAAGCACTACTCTCTTGAAATTACCCCGCAGGCTATTTTTTCGCCCGCGTTGCCCGACGGTTGAGTTACAAAATCGTCGGGTTTCGCATGTATTATAACCGTTTTTCCGATTATTTCGTCAATAGTAAACCTGTCGGTCATAAAAAGCATAAGCGCGTTTCCGTTCACACCGAAAAGCGGCGGCATATCACCCGCGTGATACGGGTGCTTGCAGTTATCGGTGTTATAGTGCATACCTGCGTTTGCAAACGGGTCTTCGGCTGTTCCCGAGCACGCCGAACCGCCGTGAATATGAAAGGCAAAAATCGAACCGTCGCATTTGTTGTCGGTTTTGGGCAGTCCCATAATTTCCGAACGCACCAAAACGGCATTGCCTATGGGGTAAAACGCCACTTTGCCGCATATATCGGGGTATTTTTCGCTGCCGCGAACATAGGCGGCGGCTTTTGCCGGCTGATTTATAATTTCGCATAAAATATTCATAAAGTATCACATTTAATCAATATATGCCTTATATTAACTTTTTGCTACATAATTTATTTGATTGCAAAAAAAGTACTTGACTTTTTTAAAAAATCTGATATAATAATCATGTTGCCGATTTTGGGGAATTGTGTAACGGTAGCACGACAGACTCTGACTCTGTTTGTTGGGGTTCGAATCCCTATTCCCCAGCCATACAAGGGCTACAAAAAAGATATAGCCCCCGAAAACCCCGATTTTATCGGGGTTTTCGCCGTTTAATAGGGCAAAATTTTAATGTGAGATTTCGAAGATATAAAACGGATAGTTTCCATTTCTATTGTCTGACCGATTTTTTTGCCGAAACCGAAAAGGAAAGCTGCTTTAAACCGTAGCAATGTTTATATTTTTTGATTGGATACGGCTAAGTATTTCCGGCGGAAGATTTGAATCTGTAATAATATTATCAACTTCATCGAGTGTGCCGAATTCAACAAAGCTTTGTCTGTCAAACTTTGAACTGTCGCAAAGCAGAAATACTTCCTTGCCCATTTTTATAAGACTTTTTTTCACCTGAGCCTGCTCAATATCCGGCGTGCAAAGCGAACCGGCGTAGCTCACCGCATTGGTTGCAAGAAAAAGCTTATCAACATTAAAAGACGCTAAAAGCGAATTGGTTATTGCGCCGGTCGTGCATGAAAAGCCTTTACGCAGTTTACCTCCCGCCAATACTACAGATACGCCTATAAAATCCTCCAAAATGGTGGCAATATGAATATCGGTAGTGATTACCGTAAGATTATGCTTGTTTGAAAGCAGCTGTGCAAAGGAATAGGTTGTGGTGCCGGTATCTATGGCTATTGTATCGCCGTTTTCAACAAACCGCGCCGCGTACTCGGCAATTCTCTGCTTTTGCTCGGAATTTGAATTGTTCTTTTGCGATAGGGTAGGCTCGGTCATTATTTTCATGCAAAGCATGGCGCCGCCGTGGGTGCGCTTCAGCAATCCGCTCTTTTCAAGCTGATTCAGGTCGTTGCGGATTGTGGCGGGAGAAACATTGAATTCTTCACATAAATCGTTTACCAATAGCTTATTTTTAACCTTCAGAAGAGAAAGAATTTTGTTCTGCCTTTCCTCTGCAAAAACGGGTGTAATCGACATATAGGTGCTCCTTTTAAATCATGCTTATTTTGTAACCGCAATCATTCCAGTTTTTTGATTTGGAAACGATTTTAATAATCGCCTTATCACAATCCGAAAAATATTTTCGGGGGATTATAAATTCATCTTCAAAAAAGCTGTAGATTTCGTTGCTGTCGGGTGTAAACCAATTCCTTTCGGATACTCTGTTTCCGTTTATATATACCTCGGCTTCCATTTTGCCTGTGTTTTGCAGGCAGACCCTTTTAAGTATAATTGCGGAGATTTCTTTCGGCAGATCGAACGAAAGAACTGTTTCAGCGGCGTCTGCTACGGCCGGTAGGGTTAAGTAATCGTTGTGTATACCGTTTTCGAAGCGGTTTTCGGCAATATAATGCTTACCGTTACTTTTATAATAATAGCTTTCGGTATTTATTTCAAGTTCTTTTTTTATTGCCGTGGCTTTTGTTCCGTAGTAAAAAATCTGACCGCTGTGAAAGCCGCCGCCGTCATTTTGGCAGCCGTGCTCTAGCTCAAAGCGCAGATTATCCCTGAAAGGGTAATTATCGGTAAATGTCAGCCTTAATTCCGACCAGGTGTCGTTAATATTCGGAACGCCGTTATAGGCGGAAAACGGATTACACTGGGGCGGGCAGACAAAGCCCCAGCCGTAGCTGCCCCAACTTTCGCTGCCGTCGCTTTCCAGTACGGGGGAACGCACGCCGTCTGTAAATACGCGCACATCTCCCTCGCAACCGCAGGCTATATCCTCACCCGAAATAACCCCATAGACCATGCTGCCGTTACCGTGTATATCGGCGATTACGGAGTTTTTGCCCGGCGTATTGGCTTTTTTTGAGTAATACTCCGAAGAGCGAAAGCAGCCGACAGCGGATTTGTTGTAATTCAGCCGTGTGTTAATACAAAGCTCTGCCGAATTAATCGTAACGGCATTTAATGATTTGTTTTCAACCGATATACTGCAGCTTTGGAAAAACGGCATGGGATATCGGTTTTCAAAAAATCCGTTTATAAAATCAGCCGTTAAAAGCGCGGTGTTTATTGCAGCCGGGGTTTTACCGTATTCACAGCCGAAAAACGTGCCGAACGGGGCATAAACACATTCTTCGGAATCGAATTTTATTTTTATCCGCAGGCTGTCGAAAATATCGGCGTCATAAGGAACGGCAATGCCGATTTTGGTAATACACGCCTCGCCGTTATAATCGAAAAGTTTTTTTTCAGAGGCGGGCGGAACGGATACGGCGCTTACGGATTTTACGGTATCGCATTCGAGCGACAGGGGAGAGCCGTATTTTTCGGCTATGGCGGATATATCAAGCTTGTCGGAAAATGTTGAGAGTCCCTCCGGCGAATCGTACATGTGATATGTTATATGTCCCCATCCGCCTTGTCCCAGTGCCTTATCCGCTCCCTCAAGCTTAATATCGCTTGTAACCTTGCAATGGGTGGTGAATTCCATGGGAACAAAGCTTCGCACAACCCAGATAGGCCCTCTGCCGTTGTCGTCGGGTCCTACAAATTTATCCGCGAGCGGTTTAATAAAAGGATATTTTACTCCGAATTCCGAGGGTTTAATTTCGAATTGCGGTGTAGCGCTGTTATCAAAATAAAACCTGAAGGTTGGAACGGCGCTTGTGGGGTAGCGGTGCTGTGTGAAATTATAAATACAGCCGGGTCCGTCGACCTCCATAAGCACCCATTCGCCGTTTTCGTCGGTGTACATTCCCCAATCCCAATCGGCATTGTCGCCGCACTTTGAAATGCTGCCCTCGTATTTAATAAAGCTGTTGTTGTCAAGCACGGGCAGGGATGAAATATCCGTCAGTCTTTTAATTCCCCTTGCCGCTTTTATGCAGTTGCCCATAGTTACCTCCGTTATGCGTTTAACGCCCTTATGCTTAATCCGTCTTCAATATTTATTTTAATTTTTCTTGTTTCAAAGCCTTCCAATAAAATAAAGTTATCTTCTGCGGTGAATTCCGTATCGTGCGGAAGATTTTCTAAAAAAACACCTACGGCGGGTACGCCCGAATTGTTTGTTATTACTGCGCATCCGTCCTCGGCGGTAACGGTAATGTCGGTTTTCGGCATATTAATAAGGCAGCCCGAATCGTTTTTGTAATTTTGAAAGTATAATGCGTCTCCCGCAATAATACCCTCGCGGTAAAGCCGCACGGATATTATTCTTACAGCTTCCTTTTCCGAATCGTTCAGCCTGAAAATACCGATAGGATTAACCTCAGATTTCGGTGTTACGGCGAATTCTTCCGATTTAATGATATTCAAGTCACGGTCATACGCTTTGACTGCGATTTTGCAGCCGCTGTCTTTAGCCGCAAAAGTATCGTCAAGCAGAAATACGGGATATTCGCAGACCGCGTTTATCGATTTTATTTCAAGCGTCGGATGAAGCGGTTCAAAAGCATTCTTTATCACATAATATGAAATTTTCGGAACGCCGTAGTAATCGACCGTAGACCAGGAGCAGGCGGGATAAACATCGGTCAGCTTATAATAGCATACTCCCGCAGCATTTGGGCTGTCTGCTCTTTGCGCCTCAAGCGTATGCCGTATTGCAACGGATTGCGCAAGCTGGGTGCCGAGGATAAAATCACGCAGTGTCTTTATTTCGAGAAACTCTGAGGCACGCATAAGCAAATGATCCATATCATTATAGCTTTCGGGCCATAAAAACTCGTTGAAGCGCGGCGTATGATAATTAAAGCAGCTCTTGCCGGTGCGGCTCACATTTTGTGAAAGCTCGCTTTCGGGTATATATTTTGCAATACTTTCGTAATTCGGCGCCGAAGCCATACCGAATTCACCTATAAACGGCGCGCGCAGCTGCAGCGCGCTGTCCATTTCCTCCATTTCCCAATATGTGCCGTAGCTGTGAAGAGAGCCGGCATAGGGCGATGTTCGGTGAAATGGGCGCGTACCGTCAAGCTCAACGGCAATTTGCGCCATTCGCTTTATTGAGGGTTCGTCGGTTGCGGAAAGCTCGTTTCCGCCCGCCCAGCGCACAAGGCTTGCATGATTTCTCAAACGAACGGTGTTTAAAACGGCTGTTTCGATAAGTGCGGCCTCCGGCTGTGTTTTGGGCGAATCCCAGCAGGTCGGCCATTCCTGCTGAACCATAAGTCCCAATTCATCGCATTTGGCATAAAAGTAATCGGTTTCGGGCAGACCTCCGCCCCATGCGCGTAAAAGCTGCAAATTCTGGTGCTTTGCAAGCGCCAGGAAACGGTCGTATTTTTCTTCGGTACAGCGAAGTAGAGCGTCAGTGGTGCACCAGTTTGTACCCTTTATAAAAATATATTTTCCGTTTATGCTGAAAAGCCAGTTATAATGCTCGGAATTCGGAATACCGTTTTCGGGAAGCATTTCAATCTGTCTTATTCCTATGGTTTCATCAAACCGCTGAGCCGAACCGTTTTCGGTAATAATAACGGTTGAAACATCGTAAAGCGGTTGCCCGCCGTAACCGTTAGGCCACCAAAGTTTATGATTTTTAACAGTTAAGCTATAGTGAAGGTGTTCTGTGCCGTCGCAATTGAAATCGGCGGCGAAGTACTGCGCTTCTCCCGTAAAGTTATGGGGCTTTACCGTGACGTGCAGTTTTCCCTTGCCCGAGCCCTCAGTTTTAATGCAAATGCCTATTCTGCCCGTTTTATAATCCTCTGTTGCAATAAATGGGCGCTCGCAAAGAAGCGCGGGCGTGCTTTTTAAATATACATCGGCCCATATTCCCCTTGTGGGAATGCAGGCATAGTGCCAACCGTAAACGCAGTTGACAACCACGCCGTTTTTCCAGCCCTCGTCAAAATCGGCATATTCGGAATAATGCTTGGGGTCGGCAGGGGAATTTTCAATTTTAATTATCAGGGTATTATGCTCCTTTAAAATATGACCCACCTTGTAAAACGGCCCGCCGAACATTCCCTCGTGGCAGCCGAGATATGTACCGTTAAGCCAAAAATGAGCTTTGTGGCAAACTCCGTCAAAGCAGAGCGTAGGGTTTGTAAGCGAACCCGAATAATCAAATTCCTTTTTAAACCACCATGTTTTATAGGCGGCTTCTCTTGCCGCTTTATCGTTTTTCCCGAACATAGGGTCGGGGATTGTACCGTTTTCAAAAAGCGCTGTTTGAACGGTGCAGGGGATTGCTGCGGAAATCCCTTTTGTAAAATCGGGTTGTTCCTCTCCGCCCTCGGTCATAAGGTAATTTCCGTTTAACGGTAAAGTATCGTTTGAAACCGCGGCATTGCACGGCTCTGTGACCTCGTTTAATTCCGCAGCGGGGTATTCAAGCGGCGACTTACCGGCGTTAAAACTTTCCCTTTCAATTGTATCAAGAGATTTCGGCAGCATAAGTGTTACCCCTTTTCTTTTAGATTAAGGCTTTTAATTCTTCTACAATTTTAACGCCTGCGCTGGTTCCTATTCTCTCGGCTCCAGCGTCAATCATTGCAAGGGCTTCGTCAAGCGTACGTACGCCTCCCGCAGCCTTGACCTTAACCGCGTCTCCAACTATGGATTTCATGAGCTTAACGTCTTCAACGGTAGCGCCCACCGGAATGCCGGGCTCGGGAGTTCCGAAGCCGGTGCTGGTTTTTATAAATGTGGGGCGCACCTTCAATGCGATTTCGCAAAGAGTTTTCTTTTCATCGTTTGTAAGGTAGCAGTTTTCAAAAATAACCTTTGAAATTTTGCCGTTTTCGTTGCACACATCAACAATACTGCGCATTTCATCCTCAATATAAGAAAGATCGCCGCTTTTAAGCTTAACGAGGTTTACGACATAATCTATTTCGTCGGCGCCGTCGGCAATGGCTTGTTTTGTTTCAAAAACCTTGTCTTCTATAGTGGTTTGTCCGAGCGGGAAGCCTATTGCCGCACCTACATGAACCGCGCTGTTTTTCAATATTTCCTTGCAGAACTTAACCGGTGCGGAATTTATTGCAACCATTGCGAATCCGTAACGGTCACTTTCTTCGCAGAATTCTTTGAATCTTGCTTCTGTAACGTAAGGCTTTAAAAGGGTTTGGTCAAAATATTTTGCCAGCTGTTCGGGTGTGAGATTTGTTTTCATAGTAAATACTTCCTTTTTTAAAATTATTTGAAAATTGTTACCGGAATGTTCAGCAGATTTGCAACATTTACGAGATCTTCCGTATAATCTCCGTAAACGCCGTGAATATGGTTGCACGGGAAGTTGTTAATAAAGTAATCCGCGCTGACACCGAGCTTTGCAAAGGCAACAGGCCATTGCGGCGTGGTTATGCTGCCCATTTCAATCATTTCCAGTCTGGAATAGTTTTTAAATTCCGCGGGGACTATTGTCAGGCGATAGCTACCGTTCTTTCTCGCAAGCCTTGCCAGTGTAACCCTGCCTTCCTTTGCAAAGTGGTGTACCGCGGCTCCGCCGGCAGGGTAATCGGACGTTTCGGGCAGAAGATCTACAAGCGGCAGATTATCGTCGGGGTTAAAACTTGCGCCCGCGAAATAAGTTGCATGGGTTCCCGAATTTGAAAAATACCATACATCCTTTTCCTTATTGTAATGACGGACATCCGCAAAAAGCACCGGCATACCGGTCAAATGCTTGAAAATCTGCATTGTAAGCGCACCGTCCATATCGCTTTCGGTTGCGGCAACCGTAGTTTCTTTCGGTCCGTTCCAGTCATAAGGATCGTTTAAAAGCGCTTCCGCAAGATCCATGGTGCAGTATCTGTCAGTAAGGTCGCCATGCGCTTTTATTCCAATGAAATCAAGGTTTCGCGCTTTTATAATGTCGCGCAGCCCGATATATGAACGGATTTGAGTTTTAAGTTTTTCTTCCGTTAAAACAATGCCGTCGTAAGCAATATTGCCGACCTTTTCGGTCAGCCACCCGAATGCGCGTTCAACTTCCTTTTCGTCCGCCTTTTCGCCCGCGCGGATGATATCGTCCTGCTCTATATTTTCAGAATCAATGCCGAACAGCCTTTGCCACTGTTCAAGATTTGCAACAGCGGTGTACATACCTAACGGTCTGCCGCCGAAATTTCCGAATGTAAGCCCTTTGAGTCGGTTTACCGCAGACGCCGCTTTCAGGAAAGAAACCATTTTTTCCAAAACCTCGGGTTCCGAAACGTCTCCCCACAACTTTTTATACGAAACGCCTATCTGATCCAGTGAACCTGCCGCAGCCAGCATGCCCACCATTCCGCATTGCGACGGATGGAGGTTTGAAAAAAGCAAATACGGGCCGGGCGCGAAATTTTGAGCTGCAACCGTATACTGCGGATAGCACCAGATCGTATAGTTGAAAACGGTGGCTTCAACGGAGTTCTCACGAAGCCGCATGCCCTCCTCTTTGGCAACCGTATTGCTGTTGATTATTCTTTCGCCTTCAACAACCTCGAACATGCCGGTATCGGTAAGAGCCTTTGCTATGGAGTGCTGTTTATTGAAGTTTAATTCCTCAAAGGTTTCATGCAAATATTCTCTGCCGTCCGACATGGTGAGAATACCGATTTTTATTTTTTTCATTTTATCTGCTCCTTTACAAATTTTGCGGCTGCTGCCGCAAGCCCGTCCATTTTCTCATCGCTCGCCGCACCGCTTAAATCTCTGAATACCTTAATATCCTTTCCTACCTGACCGCCCGTGCGTATAAACGGCTCCATAACGATTGCGCCGCTGTAATCAATATCCGAAAGGGCGGTGAATATTTCCCGCCACGGCATTCTTCCCGTTCCGGGAGTTTTGCGGTTACATTCTCCTATGTGAAAATGTCCTACATATCCCTTTGCGGTGCGTATGGCGTCGCCTATGCTGTCTTCCTCAATATTCATATGAAATGTATCAAGCAGCAGCTTGGCGTTGGGGCTTTCAAGCTCCTTTACATAATTCACGCCCTCTTCTGCGCAGTTTAAAATGCACTGTTCAAATCGGTTTACTATTTCAAGGCAGTAATTAATGCCGTACTGCTCGGCTTTTTTCAGCAATTCTTTTAATGAGACTATTGAATTTTCGCGAAGACGCATTTTAGTATCAATATCGGGCACGAAGGTCATTGGCCAGGAGGCGTAAATTATACCGCCTATTGTTTTTCCGCCCATTTCATACATTCCATCCAATATTTTTCCCACAAACTCGGTGCCGTTTTTTCGCACTGTCTCGTCGGGTGAGGAAACGTCGTACTGCCCCGGCAGACCGATACAGTATGTAAGGGTTATGCCGTTGTCCTCAGCCGCTTTTGCAAGCTCTGAGCGCTGCTTTGAAGACATATCTGCAATGGCGCCCGCATTTATTTCCAATACATCAAAGCCTAAATTTTTAACCTTTTTAATGTAGGGAATAAAATCCGCCGACCATTCCTTTTCCCAATATGCGTAATAAATTCCTACAGGGTTTGACATTTTGATCACCTCATTGAATTTTAGTGTATTCCGAATAGCGGTTAAGCAGCGATAAATATTTTTTCGCCTTTGCGCGGTAGTGCGCCGCCGTTGCATGATTCGGCGTATATTTTTCGGCGTTGCCGTAATTTACGCCGAAAACATCGCGCAGATCCTCGGATATATATCCCGTGGCTTTAGCCGAGAGCAAAGCCATAGCTGCGGGCGCGGAATCGGTGGATTTCGGTACGATATAATCAATTCCCAAAACATCCGCCTTAATTTTTGAAAATATCGGGCTTTTAGCCCCGCCGCCGACGCCTATAACAGCGGTGTTTTCGGTAAGACAGCCGCTTTTCAGAAGAATATCAAAATAGCTTTTGTATTCAAAGGCTATCGATTCCAAAATACTGCGATACATATCTGCTCTTGAGGTGTTGGCGTTTAATTCCAAAAATGCGCCCGAAACGCCGTTGTCCAACGGATATGCTCTTCCTGAAAAATGCGGGATAAACACCGGGGTCTCTGCGGGGGGATCGCAGCATATTTCGCCGTCCAGCTCTTTAAGCGTCTTTCCGGTTATATCGGAAAACCATTTAAGGCAAAGCCCGCCGCCGCCGATATATGAAAGCGGCAGAAACATATCTTCAAACACGCTTCTTGAAAAAAGCAGGGTTTTATGCCCGGTATCAGGTGCAAATACGGTGGTGCTGCACGCGAATACCGAGGCGGTGCCCGCAACATCATACGCCATGCCGGGTTTTACTATTCCGGCGCCGAGACTTGAAGCCGCGGTATCCCCGCAGCCTGCAATTACCTTACAATCATTTCCTAAATTACAAAGACCCGCAAATTCGGGCTGCACGGTTCCCGCAATATACAGTGGATTCACGATTGTCGGAAACAAATCCTTATTTATGCCGAAATGCTTTAAAAGATTTTCGTTGTATTTTAAATTAAGATTGTCCGAAAAAGCGTTGAAATGCAGGAATGTGTAATCCATAAAGGCGTCGCTTGCTTTTAATCCGCAAAGCCTGCCGGCAACAAAGCCGTTCGGCATAACAAATTTTTTAATTTTTTCAAATGCCTCGGGGCGCTCGTTTTTCCACCAAAGAATTTTGGAGGCGTGTGTGTGCGCAACCTGACCGCCGCTGTGTTCTACGGCCTCGTTTTCCGCCTCGCTTTTAATTAATTCGGTATATTTTCCGCACCGTGAATCAAGCCACGAATCATAGGGCGTTACCGCGTTAAAATTTTCGTCAACCCCGATGATTCCCGCCATTTGCGAATCAATACCTATTGCCTTTACGCTTTTTCCGTCTTTACCTGATTTTTGAATAACATCCCTTACCGTGTATAAAACGGATTGCAGCATTTTTTCGGGGTCTTCGTATACCGTAAACGCGTCGGGACGAATAAGCTCCGACGGGCAAAACGATTCCGCAACGGTTTTGCCCGATAAATCGGCAAGCACCGTTTTAGTGCCCTGGGTGCCTATGTCTATACCTATAAATAAAGCGTTGTTCATACTTATGCTCCTTAAAAATTGATTACATTTTTAAGTCCTATGCCGTTTTTTGCCCGTTCGATTGCGCTGTGAATGTCACGCAGCCCGAAATGCGCGGTTATAAGCGGAGAAACATTCAACACGCCGCTTGAAATATATTTTAATGTCTTGCGGTACTGCGCAAGGCTTGCCCTTGTTGTTCCCGAAAGAATAAGCTGCTTATAATGCACAAGATTTGTGTTGATTCCTACCGGTTCCTTGCCTGCGGGTATTCCTCCGAAAAAGATTACTCTGCCGCCCAAGGCCGCAAGCTCTACCGCGGAGGACTGAACCGACGGCACAGGGCATGCCGTTATAATAGCGTCTGCTCCGTAATTATCGGTAGCTTTCATTAATTCCGCTTTCAGGTCGCCGAAAAGGGGAGTGATACCCGGATAAATTCTTTTTGCTTCCTCTAAGCGATCCTTTGAAATGTCGCTTAAATATACAACCGCGCCCGCCATTAAAGCCAGTGCACAGTGCATAATTCCTATAGGCCCCGCACCGATTACAAGCACTTTGTCGCCCGGGTGTATGTCGGCATGCTCAAAACCGTTGCAAACGCATGAAAGCGGCTCGTTTACCGCGCCCTCGTCAAAAGAAACGCCGTCCTCCAGTATGCATATGTTGCCGCCCCTTACAGCGGCTTCGGGTACTATGCAGTATTCCGCAAATCCGCCGTTTAAATTAATTCCCAACGCCTGATAATCGGCGCAAAGGTGACCGTTTCCCCTTATACAGGGTTCGCATATTCCGCAGCCCATATTTGGGGCTACGGCTACTCTTTGCCCCGCCGAATAACCCGTAACGCCTTCGCCGAGCATATCAATCACACCGGCAATTTCATGACCGAGTATTTTCGGGTGCGCGTTATCTATGCCTGCGGCGCCGTTTGTAATCATTCTTATATCAGTTCCGCAAACCGCGGCGGATTTCACCTTTATTAAAACCTCGCCGCGGTTCGGTACGGGCTTTGGAATTTCCTCAACCCTGATATCGTTAATACCGTACATTCTTGCTGCCAACATAAGCTGCATCTCCTTGAAAATATTATATAAGAATATCGCCCTTAATTTCAACTATTCTTTTTTCTTTAATTGAAAGATTTCCCGCATTCACCGTAAGAACCGCCATTTTTCCGTCATATGCCGTAACCTTGGGCGCCCGGTTTTCCAAAACCGCCGCGGTAAAATCGCAATCCTCTTCAAGATACGCTTCTCTGAAAAGGTATTTCCAGCTGTTTATGTATTCCTCGCTTTTCTGCATTGTGCTTCGGCACAGAGTTACCGAGTTCTCTTTTGTGTTGCCTAAATAAATGCAGCCTTTTGTTCCTAAAATTTCGCAGCGCGCGTCATATCCGTAAAGAACGCCCTGCGCACCGTCTATAATTCCCTGGCAGCCGTTTGTGAACGAGGCGTTGAGAACCACATTGTCATAAAAATCGGGGAAATCCTTTTTTGCGTCGGGGCAGCGGTAGTTTCCGCCTATTGCAAATACAGTTTTAAAATCGCCGCCGGTAAACCAACGCAGCGAATCTATATCGTGGCTGTTGACCTCGGCAAGGGGACCATTGCTTTTTGAAATGTCATACATCCAGGGCTTTGGTATACTGGGTCCTCTTGTGTTGGAGCGAACCATAACAACATCGCCTATTTCGCCCGCGTCTATCATTTTCTTTGCGGCAATGAAAGAGGCGTCAAACCTGCGCATAAAAGCCAGCTGCAAAATAACGCCGTTTTTCTTTGCGGCTTCGTCCATACGGTTACATTCTTCAACCGTCATTGCCATAGGCTTTTCGCAAAGTATGTGCTTGTGCGCGGCAGCGGCGGCTATAACTATTTCGCAATGGTATTTGGTCGGGGTGGCAACAATAACCGCGTCAACGGTTTCGTCGGCCATTACATCCTTATAATCTGTGTAGTATTTGTCAATTTCAAGCTCCTGCGCCGCAGCCTTTGCGGTTTCCTCAATCGGGTCGCAAACCGCAATTATTTTTGCGTTCTGTATAGAACCTCTGAAATTGCGCGCATGTATCATTCCCGCTCTGCCCGAGCCTATTAAGGCAATGTTGATTTTGTTATTTTTCATTTTTTCCTTTCCTTTCCTACCGTTAAAAAAACGAAACAAAATTATATTGGAACCGAGCCAAAAAACAGCCGTAAAATCCCTTTTATTTGATTTTCTTTGCTGTCATTTGTTATTATATCATTTTTTAAACAAATGTCAATACTTTCATTTGCTGTTGTTTATTGCGAAAAATCGGGCTGAATTGGTGCGATTGTATAAAAATAGGCTTTAAGTTTAACTATTTTAATCCAAAATCGTGAAATACGCATAATATGTTAAAAAAAAGAAAGTTTTTTCAATTTTACTTTGCTAAAATGAAAATGCGAAAATTAAAAGAACGGGATTTTTTTCGTTGTTTTGATCGTCGGTCGTTAAAAATTATATCAGGAGGTCATTTTATGAAATTTTCAAAGGCACGCAAAATTTCGGCATTATTACTTTCCGTGATATTGCTTCTTGCCTGCGTTCCCACGCTCGCACATGCAGAGGAGGGCTTTGTTTCGGAAAACCTTTTGCAAACAAAAATCGATATGGACAACTCATCGGGCATTTCCTTTAATCATCAATCCCTGACCGTTGCAGAGTCTGCGAACGGCGGTATTGCTACAAACGGGGTGGTAAAAGGTCTTGTTGACGGAGATTTGGAAACCAACCATGATATATGGGGCTTATCCCTTATCGATTCCCGCTGGTTCGGGGTAAGATATGCGCTTACCGAGGCTTCATTTGCTTCCGAAATTAAAATATACGGCGACAGTGCGGATAGTCCGCATAATTACGATGTTTACGCTTCGGAAGAGCTGTCGTCGCTCCATTACGGCGCGAATTTGGTTGGCTCTGTTGTGTGCGACGGAACGGTTCAAACGCTCAAGGTCGATCGGACTGTAAAGTATGTAATGGTAGTGTTTAATCCGTTAGCGTCGGGAGATACAAATTCAAGGCTTAAGGAAATTCAGCTTTGGAGCGGCGATGAAACGAGTGAATTCAAGGCGACCGACCTTATAAAATCGGAAAAATTCGATTCGGCAAAGGCTGTGTTGGTATCGGGCGAAACCGCTTCGGATTACGCGTCAAACGCCGGAAATATAGATAAGCTTATAAATAAGGATTACTCCACCTCACATACCGATTTTTATTCGAACAGCACAGGCTATACGGGAGTTCAGATAAACCTGACCGAAAATACATATCTCGGCAGAGTGCTTATTGACGCCGGCTTATTCAATGCCAACGGAACCTATAATGAAACCTATACCGTTTATGCCTCGGCAACGCAGGAGGAGCTTTATTCGGCTGACAGCATAATCGCCTCCGACGTGCTTTGTACTTACGGCAGAAGCACAATCGTTGATATTAACAAATACGCGCAGTATGTTGCCGTTGTCTGCACAGAGCATAACGGAATACGCATAAGAAATATATGCCTGTTCGACGCATATACCGATGAAGAGCCGCCGGTAATATTCGTTCCCGAAAATGTTCTTCGTACGCATCTTCAGTCCGCCCGCTGCGTTCAGTTCTATCCGACCAGCTATTATGTGGATAATGCGTCTAAAATCAGTGAAGCGACCCTTGCAAAGCTGACCGACGGCGACACCTTGACTACTACGGATTGCTATTCGGGGCTTGACTGGTCGCCCGCACGCTATATCGGTGCGGAATTTACGCTTGACGGCAGCTATTTTGTGGGTGAACTGAATATTTATTCGGGTTATACAACAAGTCTTGATACATTTGAGGTTTATGCTTCGGACAGCTTTGACACACTTTACAGCGCGGCAAGCCTTATTGAGAAAAATGTGGTTTGCGACGGAAGCAAAAAAACGCTTACGGTCAACAAAAATATTAAATACGTAGCATTCCTTATCAGCGGCGTTCAGTTGTATTGCGCCCGCATTGCGGAATTTGAAGCGATAACCGCCGATCCCTCGGTGGTTCCCGAGCCCGGCCCCTCGGAAAATACTCTTTCGGTTCTTACAATCGGAAACAGCTTTGCGGAAAATGCTTCTGTTTACGCTACCGAGATAGCATATGCCAACGGTAAAAACCTTACCTTCGGTTATTTGAAATCACCGTCCTGCACAATTGAAAAGCATTACAATGCGGCCGTGAACGACATTGCGGGCTTTAAATTTCAGGTAACATCGCCGAACGGTAGCGGCGGAGTTAACAAGGTTACCGTTAAGGACGGCGCCGATACTACGGTTGACGCTCCAAACGCGGAGCACGGCGCTACCGTTGCCGAGGCGTTGGCGTACACCGATTGGGATGTAATAGTATTCCAGCAGGAAAGCAGCGCTGCGCGCAGCTATGAAACCTTTGAAAAGCTCCCGTTGCTTATTGAATATGTAAAGACCGCCTGCCCGAATGCGCAGCTTATGTTCCACGAGGTTTGGCGCTGGGGAACATGGTCCGATACCGATTTTGCGAATATTAAAGCCAATACCGAAAGAATTGCGCGTGAAAACAACCTTGAAATAATTCCGTCCGGACTGGCGTTTGAATATTCGCGCGAGATAACCGGGGATGTGAATTATCCCAACGATAACGACGGCAATTATCAGCATGCCAACACTTACGGTCAGTATATGGCGGGAGTTTGCTATGTAAACAAGCTTTTCGGAATTGCATGCAGCGCGGACGCTTTCAAATCCCACCCGTATATTAATGCCGACGGAAATGTTGAGACTATTACCGAATGTGCAAACAAGGCGGGCAGATATTATGAAAGCCGCGGAGATATAAATTTCGACGGCGAATTAAATTCCGCTGACCTTGTGCTCCTCAGAAACGCTTTGCTCGGCGCAGCAACGGTTGATACTACGCTTGCCGATGTTAATAATGACGGTTCGGTCAACATTGTTGATATGATAGGATTGAAAAAGGCGCTTTCTGAAAAAGGCTGATTTTAAAAATTAAATTTAAAACCGTTCCGCAAGCCTCGGGGTTTGCGGAACGGTTTTTTAACGGAATGTGCAATACGGGCGAAAAAAGCTATTCCTTATTTTGACGAATGGAGTTACGGTTGCTTTGCAGCGAGCGGTATTTTGAGGGCGGCATGCCGTACTTTTTCTTAAAAATGGTTATGAAATAGCTTAAGGATGAAAACCCGAGACGAACCGAAATGGAGAGAATATCGTAATCGGTGGTGGTGAGCAGGTTCGCGGCGTATTGCAGCCTTAAATCCGTTATGTATTTTATCGGAGTGGTATTGAATTCTTTCTTCATTATCCGGCATAAATGCCCGTGGCTGAAGCCCGAAGTGCGCAGGAGCGCAGGCAGCCCCTCCTCAATATTTTCCGGAGTATTCATTTGAAGAAGAGCGGGCTGAAGTAATTTTTTTGAGTCGCTTTGAGACTGCCGGTCATATTCTATCAGGAAGTACGAAAACACGTCTGCCAAAAGATTTTTAAGCCATACCGTCAGATCGCTTTTTTCCGAGTACAGATTAAGCGTATTATGCTTTCTTTTAAGCGATGAAAGGCGCTGGGCGTTCAGGTAAATGTGGGGCGGCATGGGGTCGGTGATGAGCTTGTCGATCAAAGGATTGTTGAAATAGTTTTTTATACTTTCAAAATGTTCCTTTTTAAAGCTGACGTTTATTATATTGCAGCCGCTTGTCTTTTCTGTATTGTAGCGGTGGTAATCGTTCGGCCTTACAAGCACCAGGTCGCCCGAATGCAGGTATTGCACTTCGTTGTTGACCTCGTGAATTATTTCGCCCGAAACAATTACGAAGTATTCATAATAATTGTGATTGTGCATACTTTGCAGCGCGGTTTCGCGGTTAAGAAAACGATAAGCCATGCCAAGTCTCTGATCCATATAATCGGTATCGTGAATTGTTATTGCCATATACTGCCTCCGATATTGATATTTTAATAATTATTAATTTTTTCTTTTGAAAACTTTAATAAATGATAGTCGTTTGTTTTTAATGATATCACATTAAAAGACTTTTTTCAATAGTATTAATCAAATTTACAATATTTTTTTAGCATTACTTACATCTGTGAGACGAATTTTTGTGAAACAAACGCTTTCGTTCGCTAAAAAATAAAAAAATTTCGTTTTTTTAACATTATTATTTACGGCAACAGATAGATGTTAAAAAGCAGATAGCAATATTTTTGATTGAATGATAAAATAATGATATCTTAGGAATAATTATTGAGCGATTTTCAAAAAAGGTGAATGACTGTGAACGAAAAGCAAGATGTTTTAAAGAAATACGAAAGCATAATTAACTTGAAAAACCGCGAAACCGATTTTTATAACGGAATTTATTCAAGGTATGAATTACCCGTGCTTACGCGCGAGCATATTCCGCCTTTTTGGAAATACGATTACACGGACGAGAAGTTTTTTATGGAACGCCTGGGCGTGAACGCGGTATTCAATTCTGGCGCGATATACTTAAACGGGAAATACTATTTGATTGCAAGGGTAGAGGGCAACGACCGCAAATCATTCTTTGCGATTGCGGAAAGCGAAAGCCCGGTGGATGGTTTCAGATTTTGGGATTATCCGCTTCAGCTGCCGGATACCTGCCCGGAAGAAACAAATGTGTACGATATGCGTCTTACTCAGCATGAAGACGGTTGGATCTACGGCGTTTTTTGCAGCGAGAGCAAGGAAACCGAAAAGAAGGACCTTTCGGCTGCCGCGGCTCAGGCAGGAATTGTACGTACAAAGGATTTAAAGAATTGGGAACGCCTGCCGAATCTTGTTACTAAATCGAAATATCAGAGAAACTGCGTGCTTCACCCCGAGCTTATAAACGGGAAATATGCTTTTTATACGCGCCCGCAGGATGATTTTATCGACGCGGGCGACGGCGGCGGAATCTGCCTCGGTCTTTGCGACGATATCACATCGCCTAATGTAGACGAGGAAATACTGCTTAGCCCCAGGCGCTACCACACGATAACCGAAAGCAAGAACGGTGCGGGAGCCCCGCCGATAAAAACGGATATGGGCTGGATACATATAGCCCACGGCGTTCGTAATACCGCGGCGGGTTTAAGATACGTGATATACGCCTTTGCCACCGATCTTGAAAACCCCTTTAAGGTTATTGCGGAGCCGGGCGGATTTCTCATTGCACCGCGCGGCGGGGAACGCGTGGGAGATGTGTCGAACGTTGTTTTTGTTAACGGCGTAGCCGTAAACGAAAAGGATGAGGTTTATATTTATTATGCTTCTTCCGATACAAGAACCCATGTTGCGAAAACCGATATAGAACGCCTTAAGGATTTCGTTTTTAAAACCCCAAAGGATCCGCTGCGCTCTGCGGATTGCGTAAAGCAGCGCTGCGAATTGATTTACGATAATTTAAAGCTGACAGAGGTGGCCGAATAATGTTTGACGCTTACAGAAAAGAAAACAGTGCTTCGGAATTACACGTAGAGGGAAACCGTGTGCTTGATAAAAACGGCAACCGAGTCGTTCTTACCGGCGTTAATTGCGCCTCGCTCGAATGGCTTTCAAATCCCGAAAAACTTCTTAACACCGTGATTTACGCGATGGACAATTGGAATGCGAATATTATACGGCTTCCGCTCTCGCAGGATCGTTGGTTCGGTTTCGGCGGCGATCAGGCGGGGGAGGACGAAAGCGGCGAAAGATACCGTGCGATAGTTGACGGAATCGTTACCGAGGTTGCGAAAAGAAATAAATATATTATTATAGATCTTCACCGCAGCAACTGCGGCTCGTGGGGAGAATTTATAAGCGGCAATATGCCGGATATGAATTGCCTGGTATTCTGGAAAGATATTGCAAAGCGCTACTGCGATCATCCCAATGTGCTTTTCGGTCTGTTTAACGAGCCTTTTAAGGTTTCGTGGGAAGTTTGGCGAGACGGCGGAGAGGTTACGGTTGAATACGCCCCGCAGAATATAGGTAATCAGATAATGCGGGATGAATCGGGCGAGCCCGAACTTCAGAAAATAACCTTTCATACCCCGGGAATGCAAAAAATTCTCGATACCGTGCGTGCTGTAGGAGCAAAGAATATCGCGATTATTGCGGGACTTGATTGGGGATATGAGCTTGACGGCATTGCAAAGGGCTATGTTGTAAAGGACGGCGTCGGCAACGGCATTATACTTGATTCGCACGAATATCCGTGGAAGGAGCTTGACCGTTGGGACGAGCTTGTGGATGTTTGCAATAAGGATTATCCGATAATTATCGGCGAATGCGGACATTACGGTGAAAATGTTGTGGTTTATGAAGCGCCGCAGCGCGAGGAAAGCGCTAAATGGGTTCCGCGCTTACTCAACTGGGTGGAAAAAAACAATTATCATATTACCGCATGGGATTTTCACGATACGGCAGGGCCGTCGCTTATTAAAAATCTTGACGACTTTGAACCCACTCCGTTCTGGGGAGTTTATTACAAGGAATTTTTAAAGAAAAGAAACGGCTGATTACTTGTTGAAAGGCAGAGGTAAGGCGATGAAAAAGGCTTGGCTTAAAAAAATATCGGCGGCAGCGATAGCGGCACTGGTGCTTTGCACTTCAAGTGTTTGCGCTGCCGGCGCCGATAAGACCGAGAGCACCGGGGCGGAAAATGCCGTTTCGGCGTCATCGGAGTCTGCCGCCGCTTTGAATTACGGCGATTATGCAAAGCTGCATTCTTCGGCTTTAAGCGGCGCGCAGGCAGCTGTGGGCACACCCGCAAAAAGCGACTATCTTTCCGATAGCGCGCTTGATAGGTCGGGATTATTGCTTTCCTCTTCCCAAAGGGAAATAGAATATGAGTTTGATATTGCCGATATAGGCATTTATAATATAGAAATTGAATACTACGCCATGCCGGGAAAGATGAAAGATATTGTTTTTTCGGTGAGAACCGACGGCAATTTGCCTTTTGAGGAGGCTGAAAAAATTTCGCTTTCACGCATTTATACAGATTCGGGTGAAATTCAAAGGGATCAGAACGGTAACGATATTCGCCCGTCACAGTCGGAAATAAACAGATGGAATAAAGAGCTGCTCACGGGAAATGACGGATATTACGACGAAGCATACGGCTTTTATTTTGATAAGGCGGGTAAGCATAAAATAACGCTTTCTTATATGGAAGAGGAAATGATTGTTGCTTCCGTGGCATTACAGCCCGTAACTGTACTGCCGACTTATGACGAATACAGCAAAAATGCGGTAAAAGCCGAAAAAACGCTGACCGTATTTGAGGCGGAAAAATCGCTTGAAAAATCCTCTCCTATGCTGTATCCCACATATGACCGTTCGAGCGCGGCAACCAGTCCTGCGCATTATTCAAAAATAAGGTATAATACCATAGGTCAGTCCAATTGGTCGCATCTGGGTCAGTGGATAAGCTGGGAAATAGAGGTTCCGAGCGACGGTTGGTATAATTTAACGCTGAAATCGAGACAGAATTATCAGCAGGGAGTCAATTCGTACAGAACGCTTTATATCGACGGTGAAATACCCTTTGCCGAAATGAAAAATATAAAGTTTGAATACGATCTTAAATGGCGTATGAATACCCTGTCGGATGAAAACGGCGAGCCGTATCTGTTTAACCTTACAAAAGGTAAGCACACATTAAAACTTGAGGTTGCCGCAGGTCCTATGGGCACTGTGCTGAAAGGTCTTTCGGACAGCGTTTTGCAGTTGAACGGTCTGTACCGTAATATAATTATGGTAACCGGCGTTTCGCCCGATAAATTCCGCACATATTATCTTGAAGAATCAATACCCGGGCTGCTTGACAGCATGAAAGAGGTCAAGGCAAACCTTGACGAGCTTTATAAAAGTATAGAAAGCATAACCGGCACGGGCGGCTCGCAGGCGTCGGTCGTTTTGGAAATGAGCGTTATGCTCGGTCAGTTTATTAAAAAGCCGCTTTCTGTTTCCTCAAGAGTTTCGGCGTTTAAGGATACAATTGAATCTTTAGGCTCGGTTATTCTTACATTAAGCGAGCAACCGCTTGAGCTTGATTATATTGTTGTATCTTCTAACAGCGAGTTGCCCGCCGTTAAGGCAGGATTTTTTGAATCGTTAAGCTACGGCGTAAAGGGCTTTTTAGCCTCGTTTGTTGAAAATTATAATTCTGTAGGCTCTGCGGGCGGCAACCAAAACACAAAATCGGAAATAACCGTTTGGCTTTCAAACGGCCGCGACCAGGCGCAGATACTGAAAAATCTGATTGACAATAAATTTACCCCCGACACAGGAATAGGCGTATCGTTAAGCATTGTGTCTACCGCCGCGGGAACCTCTTCATCGCCGCTTGTTCAGGCGACCCTTGCGGGAAAAGGCCCTGATGTTGCGCTTTTCACCTCTAAGGATACTCCTATTAACCTTGCGATGCGCGGGGCGCTGTGCGATGTTTCAAAATTTGACGGCTTTGACGAGGTGTATAAACGCTTTTACCCGTCGGCATGGATACCGTATGAATATAATTCGGGCACATATGCGGTTCCCGAAACGCAGAATTACGAAATGCTTTTCTACCGAAAGGATATTCTTGAGGAATTGAATATTGATATTCCTCAGACATGGGATGATTTTTATACCGCCATTGAGTTTTTGCAAAAAAACAACCTTGAAGTGGGCGTGCTTGAAACCAACTCGCTTAATGCGGGTATTTCATCGGGAATATCGTTTTTTGAAAAACAGCTTCTTCAAAACGGCGGCACATATTATACAAGCGATTTAAAGAAAACGGCGTTTGATACCACGGTTGCCTACGAGGCGTTTAAAAGCTGGACAGACCTTTATGTGGAATACGGGCTTGACCGTTCGTTTGATTTCTTTAACCGCTTCAGAACAGGGGAAATGCCGCTCGGTATTATGAGCTATGTCACCTATAATCAGCTTTATGCGGCGGCTCCAGAAATCAGAGGGCTGTGGGGCATGACCGCCGTTCCCGGAACGCCGGACGAAAACGGAAACATAAACCGGACCGAGACGGCGTCGGGTACTGCGGCGGTTTTACTTAATGACAGTAAGCTTAAAAATGAATCCTGGGAATTCCTTAAATGGTGGGTATCCGCCGAGATCCAGGCAGCTTACGGAACAGAGCTTGAAGCGTCGCTCGGCGTTGCCGCAAGATACGACACTGCAAATATTGAAGCCTTCAGCAGTATCGGCTGGTCGGAAACCGAGGCGCAAACGCTTATTTCGCAATGGAAGCTTGTAACCGATATCCCGCAAATTCCGGGCAACTATTTTGTTTCGAGATGCCTGACCAACGCTTTCAGAACGGTAGTTGACGAAAATGTAAATCCGGTAAGAGCGCTTAATATTTACAATAAAGATATGAATGCCGAAATCACGCGGAAGCGTGCGGAATTCGGGCTCGATTAAGGGGAATGTTATGAAACGCGAGTTTAATAAAAAAGATAAATACACAATACCCCTGAAAAAACAGATATGGAATTCAAGAGCAAGCTATGTGCTTATGCTCCCGTTTTTGCTGTTGTTTCTTATATTTGTTGTTATTCCGATAATCTCATCCGTCTTTTTGAGCTTTACTTCATTTAATATGCTCCAAATGCCGAAATTTGTCGGATTTGATAACTACATAAGAATGTTTCTTGAGGACGATGTTTTTGTTAAGGCGCTCAAAAACACCTTGATATTCGCTCTGCTTACAGGACCGCTCGGGTATGTGATGAGCTTTATCGTGGCTTGGCTGATCAACGAGCTTAACCGCGGTTTGCGCTGGTTTTTGATTCTGGTTATGTACGCCCCGACCCTTGCGGGAAATATTTATTACATTTGGACTTATATTTTCAGCGGCGATTCAAAGGGCCTTATAAATTCATTTCTTATTAACAGCGGAATTATAACCGACCCGATTCAATGGCTCACCGATTCAAATTACAATGTTGCGGTTGTACTGATAGTTATTGTGTGGATGAGTCTCGGCAGCGGATTTCTCGCATTTGTCGCGGGCTTTAACGCTCTTGACCGAAGCTATTTCGAGGCGGCGGCGATAGACGGTGTTAAAAACCGTTTTCAGGAGCTTTGGTATGTTACGCTCCCGCAAATGGGGCCGCAGCTGCTCTTCGGCGCCGTAATGTCAATATCGGGCGCTTTCGCCGTAGGCTATGCAAACGCCGCAATTACGGGCTTTCCGAGCTCCAATTATTCAACGCACACATTGCTGCTCCATATGCTTGATTACGGTACTATAAGATTTGAAATGGGATATGCCTCGGCAATAGCCGTAGTGCTGTTTGCCATAATGCTTTTAACATGGATAATAATCAAAAAAGCGTTGGCTAAATTTTCATAATGCAAAAGGGTGGTGAAACCGTTGTCGCTTAAATTCAGACTCAAACGTGAAAAAAGCAGAGTGCGCCTGTCGAGATCTTTCGGAGGTACTTTAGTAATATTTTTGTTTTTGGTTATAACAGGCGTTTTTATGGCGCTGCCGATCGTTTATTCGCTTGTACAATCGGTTAAGCCCTTGGAGGAGATATTCGCTTATCCGCCCAAATTCTTTGTGAAGCACCCGACGTTTGATAACTACATTCAGGTTTATCAACTGTGCCAAAATCTGTGGGTTCCGCTGTCAAGGTATGTTTTTAACAGTCTGTTTATATCGGTTTTGGGAACTGTGGTTTATGTTTATATAGCTTCAATGACGGCGTTCCCGCTTTCAAAGCATAAATTCCCCGGCAAGGCGGCTGTTACGGCATTTATTATATGGGCGCTGCTTTTCCGCCCCGAGGTTACGGGCGTTGCGCAGTACATAATAATATCGAAAATGAGTATGATCAATACCTATTGGTCAATGCTCCTTCCTCCGCTTGCCGGAACATTCGGAGTTTTTCTTATGATGCAGTTTATGGAAACCGCTATTCCCGATTCGGTTTTAGAAGCGGCCAGGATAGACGGAGCTAATGAATACCGAATATTTTACGGTATAGCCATGCCGGCGGTAAAGCCCGCTTGGCTCACGCTTGTAATATTCACATTCCAAACCTTTTGGAACGCTACGGGCGTATCTTATATATATGATGAAAGCCTTAAAACGCTTCCCTCGGTACTCAGCAATATATCATCGGGAGGCTTGGCAAGAGCGGGGGCAAGCTCGGCTGTTGCCGTAATCCTTTTAACTCCGCCTATTATTATCTTTATTATTTCGCAGAGCAGCATGACCGAAACTATGGCACACACGGGCCTAAAGTAAGGAGAAAAAAGATGAAGAAACTTATTTCTGTTATTTCCGCCGCAGCGATTATAATTTCGTGCGTTTCCTGCCTGTTCTTTGTCGGGGCGGCAGTCGCCGCAGAGGACGGCGCAACCCTGCACACCGAGGGCAATCAGCTTGTAACCGCCGAGGGCAAGGCAATCAGGCTTATAGGTCTTAATATTCCCTACACCTCATGGTCGGACGATTGCGAAAAGCAGGTAACGGAGGGGCTTGAAATATGCTTTGACGATTGGGGCAGCAATGCGGTAAGATATCCCGTAACGCCCGAGCTTTGGTTCGGTCCGAACAAGGAAAGATACCGCGCTATTGCCGATAAGGTTATTAAAGCGGCGGCGGATAAGGGAAAATATGTTATTCTTGATAATCACTCGTTTTATCTCCCCGATGATAATGACATTAAGCTCTGGAAAGATTTGGCGGTCAGGTATAAAAATCATCCTTATGTGGTGTTTGAAATGTTTAACGAACCCGCAGGCTGCACTTGGCAGCAGTATTTTGAGGGCGGCAGGCTTACATATAAGGGTAAGAACGATTGGGGTGAGGACGCCGATATAACGGTGGATTCCTGCGGAATTCCCGCTCTTTTTAAGGCGGTTCGCGAAACCGGCGCAAAGAATGTCTGCATTATGCCGGGTATTAACTGGAGCTTTGACCTTTCCATGTGCACCGAGGAAAACTTCCGTGAGTTTGCGAAAAGCATAGCCGAGGATAAGGGTGTCGATGCGGAATCGTTTGCCGAGGATTATTACAACAAATATTTCATTAAAGAAACCGACGGAAACGGAATAATGTATTCCACCCACCCATACCCCACAAAGCCTACAGATTGGGATCAGTATTTATCGGATACCGTTCTTGAATATCCGGTGCTTGTGGGCGAATGCGGACCTACCGAAAAGGAAAACGGATTTATAAGAGCGCTTTCCGACAACGATAAATCTTACCTTGATACTCTTACCGATTATATTGATAAATACGAGCTGAGCGTAACCCCTTGGGCGTGGGGCGCATGGCCATACCTTAATCAGGAGCCTTCAAACAAGCTTTCGGCGTTTGGAACATATATGAAAAAATACTTTGAAAAGAGCGCTGCCGAAAAGGCGGTTACGCTGTTCCCCGAAACCGATTACTCCGGCAAAAGCGTAACCATGGATTCGGGAAGCTATACAAGCGCGGATTTAAAGGTTTTGGGACTTGATGTAACCGAAATTAAATCGGCCTCGGCAAAAGAAGATTATTACCAGTATACGGTAACTCTTTACGAAAAGGATAATTATGAGGGCAAAACCTATACTTTCGTACCGAGCGCGCCCAATATCGGGCAGGATATAATCGGGTTTAAGGCGCAGTCTCTGAAAATCGAGCGCTCTGTACCGGTTAATATTCTTCCGGGTCATTCTTCGGTAATAGCAGACGGCTGCACCGAAAATCAGAAGCCGGAAAATATTATTGACGGCAGAAACGGAACTGTTTGGAAATACACATCGGAAAAGCCCGCCGAAATAGTGATATGTCTTGACAGTGTGTATGCTATAACACGGCTTGATATCGCCCATGCGTCGGAGGCTTCCATGATGTCGGTCTATAATGCTTCGGATTACACCGTATCAGTCAGCACGGACGGTCAGACCTTTACAAGAATAATAGATGTGACCGATAATTCCCTTGGGCTTTGCAGCTATAATTTTGAGCAGGTTTTTGCTTCTTATATTAAAATAAGACTTACAAAGGGCAGTATTATTGATAACACAAATTACATATTGGCAGAGGTTATGGCATACGGCACCGAATACACCGGCTCTAAAGACGGGATGAACGTTACAATTAATAAGTATGCGAATAACACTGAGCCTGATAAGGAAAATCTGAAAACGCCGATAACGGTTTTAAGCGTTTGCGGCGGAGTGCTGATCGTATTTGCGGCGGCAAGCGCGGCGTTTGCCGTTATCGGTAAGAAAAGAAAAAAGTAATGACCGTATTTATCGGAACGGAGGGATAACTGTAAATGCTAAAAAGAATTTTATCTGTATTCACGGCAACCGCTTTAATTGTTATAGCTTCCGTTCAGGTAAGTGCCGCGTCTGTCGTACCGTATAAGGGATACGAGTATAATTCGTCCGACGAATCCGTGCCGGCTCCCGTAGGGTATGAGCCGGAAGCGTTTTACCTTGGGGCGGATATCGGCAGCGGCGAGCTTAAAGCCCCGACCGATATGTGCGCTTACAAGGATATGCTTTTTATTTTGGATTCGGGCAATTCAAGAATAATAGTGACCGACAGCAATTTAAAGCTGATACGCACGATCGGTGAAATAACGGTCGACGGTAAATCGCTTAATTATAAAGACGCCGGCGGACTTTTCGTTTGCGATGACGGAAATATTCTTATAGCCGATACGGCAGGCTGCAGAATTATTGAATGTACAAACGACGGAAAGGGCGTTCGCACGTTTGAAAAGCCGCAAACCTCAATGATTGCCGATTCAATACTTTTCAGCGTAAAAAAAGTTATCCGCGATTATAACGGCGTGACCTACGCCGTTGTTGACGGTATAAACGACGGCGCGGTAACATTTATGAATGACGGCTCTTTCGGCGGATTTTTTGCTTCAAACGAGGTTGAGCAAACGGCTCAGGTTTTGCTGAATTATGTGTGGCGCAGATTTATGACCGAGGAACAAATAAGAAATTCAAAAACCGCCTCGCCGTCCTCAATCACCAATTTCGATGTTGCCGAAAAAGGCTTTTTATACACAGTTACGCAATCCTCAAAGGGTGAATCGAGCGTAAGGCTTTTGAATTTCAAGGGCTCAAATCTTGAAACCGAAACCGAATTCGGCGATCTTGAATGGGACAGAAAGATTAAAAATTCGGTATCAACGGCGTTTTGCGACGTTGACGTGGACGACGAGGGCTATATATACCTTTTGGATTCCGCGCGGGGCAGGGTGTTTGTTTATTCTGAGGACGGATACCTTGTTACGGTTTTCGGCGGCATAGGCGATAAGGTGGGTCTTATGGCGTCGGTTTCCGCGGTGGAAACTCTAAACGGTAAGGTGTATGTTCTTGATTCGGTTCGCGCGGCGGTAACTGTATTTAAGGAGAACGAATATGTCGCAACCCTGAAAAAGGCGATGAATCTTCTTGACGAGGGGCGCTATAAGGAATCAAGAGAGTACTGGGAAAAGGTTTTAAAATATAATTCCAACAGCACCGTGGCATATTACGGCATAGGCTTGGCTCTTGACGAAGAGGAAAATTATTCCGAAGCCTTAAAATATTTCAGGCTGTCTTATAACAATAAAGCCTATTCCGAAGCTTACAGAGAGGTAAGACGGGATTTTATAAAAAATAATTTCGTCATTCTCATTTTTGCCGCGGCTGCGGTTGCGGCGGGGCTTATTGTATTAGCTGTGTTTCTTAGGAAAAAGCTCGGCAGAAAAAATTCATATGAACATTCGGCGCTCGAAGGAAAATATACCGCGCCGCTGTTTACAATGCTTCATCCGACAGACGGATTTGAAAGACTGAAAAAGGAAAAAAGATGGTCGCTGCCGCTTTCAGTGGGAATTCTGGTCTTACTGTTTTTAACGCTCACGGCGCAATGGTTTTTAACGGGTTTTTCATTTAACACCAACCGCCCTGCGGATTATAACGTATTTATAACGCTTTTGCAGTCGTTTCTGATAGTAGGCGTAACGGTTGTTGCAAACTGGGCGGTTTGCACGCTTATAGAGGGCAAGGGTAAATTTATCGATATTTTTTGTATGATAGTTTATTCCTTACTGCCGTTGATCTTTTCAAAAATACTGTATGTTATACTTTCTTCGGTATTCACCCTTGAGGAAGCGGCGTTTTTGACCGCAATAGAAATTCTGGGAATCGCCTGGACGGCAATTCTCATATTTGCGGGATTTATGAGTATTCACGAGTTCACGTTTAAAAAGACGGTTCTTTCAATTATTATGACGGTATTGGGCATAGCGATTATTATTTTCCTTGCAATTATGTTTGTGGGCCTGCTGCAGCAGGTTGTTAGCTTCTTTAAATCGATTTGGTCGGAAGCTGTTATGATGAGTTAGCGAAAAGAGGTGGCAGATTTTGATAAAAAGAATTTTAGCATTGACCGTCACGGTTTTGCTTGTTTTTTCCTGCACCTTTACAGTTTCGGTAAACGCTGCCGAAACTGCCGCCGACGGTTTAACGCTTGTGGCCGAAAACGGCGATTACAGGCTGTATGCCGATATGGAAAGCGGCGATTTTGCGGTTTACGATTTGCTTGCCGATAAATGGTGGCACAGCGGCCGCAAGGCTGTTCTTGATAAAAACAGCGAGGAATCCGTACTTAATACGGGAAGAATTAAAACCGAATTGGTTTCTTTGGTTTCGGTAAATTATGTTCAGCTGAGCACAATAGCCAGCACGGCTGTTCCGCTTTATCAAAACAGCTATGCCTACTGCGTTAACGGCGACGGCGTTAAATGCAAAAAAATCAATAACGGCTACAGAGTCGAATATTATTTTTCCGATATAGATACTACCGTCCCGCTTGAAATCACCATAAACAGCAAAGGAATAAGCGCACGAATACCCGGCAAGGATCTTAAAATCGGCAAGGATTATAGGGTAATTTCAATTTCGCTGCTTCCGGGCTTTATGGCAGAGCAGGCAAAGAGCGACGGCTACGTTTTTGTTCCCAGCGGAAGCGGCGCAATAATTCCGTTTGACCAAGCCAAGGGAGATATTACCTCATATTCCGAAATGGTTTACGGCGACGATACCGCCTTAAAGGTTGAGGAATATGCGGGTGAAAGTAAAAATATATATGTTCCCGTTTACGGAATAAAATGCGGCGAAAACGGTATTGCCGCGGTTATAACAAAGGGCGACGCAACCGCAAAAATCAACGCGGACTCCGCCTCGCTTTCAACCTCTTACACAAGGGTATATTCGCAGTACATTACTTCGATAGTAGACAGCACAACGCTTTTTGAATCGAATTATGAAAATCAGCGAATCATAAACGGCGCGGAAAACCGTAAAAATTTAGGCGATTTTTCGGTGGATTATTATTTCCTGCACGGGAGCAAGGCTAATTATTCGGGAATGGCGGAGGTATACAGGAATTACCTTAAGCTGAATAAAAAAGCGCAGTCGCCGAAACTGATGATTTCGGTTTACGGCGCCGCGGAGAAAAAAGCGTCCTTTTTGGGAATACCGTATACAAAGAAGATCGCGCTCACCTCATTTGAGGATTCCGTGAAAATGCTCGAATACTTTAACGATTCGGGAATACCTGTCGGTATGCAGTATATCGGCTGGAACAACAGCGGAATAAATAATATTAAGGCAGCGTCGAATTACGCGCCCGTATCGGTGCTCGGCGGGAAAAAGGGAATTGGCAAGCTGCTGGAATATGCCGCCACTGGCGGTAACGAGGTTTTCCTTGATAACGATTTTATGCTTATAAAAAAATCGGGAAACGGGTTTTCGGCGTTTTCGGACGTATGCAAATCCGTATTTAACACCAGAACTCCCATTTATCGGTTCATGCTGTCGGTTTATGTGCCGGCGAATAATGAAAATCCCTCTTATTTACTGACCCCGGAAAATGTTGAAAAAGCGTCGGATAAATTTTTAAAGAAATACAAGGCAGACGCCCCGCTCTCTCTTGCGGGTTTCGGAGAAAAATTATATTCCGATTTTTCGTCGGATATATCGCGCGAGGAATCAAAAGCAAGCTTTGAAAAAATAATGAAAAAATTTTCGCAGAAAAACATGCTTGCAATTACGGGCGCCAACGCGTACACTTATAAGTATACCGATACGATCTTCAAGCTGCCGCTCGCATCCGACGGCAACATTCTCTTTTCCGAAAGCGTGCCTTTTGTTCAGATGGTTTTGCACGGGGCTGTATCCTACAGCGCCGATGAGGGAAGAAATATTCTGGATTGCATTGAATACGGCGCAAGCCCGTATTATTACGGAATAAGCGCCGACGCAGCCGACCTTATGGAAACCTCTTATAACTGGCTTTACGGTTCGGAATTCAAAAACTGGCGCGAGCAGGCGGCGGAATGCTTTAAGGAATACAATTCGGTATATAAGGATCTGTACGATAAAAAAATCACCGAACATTCAAGAAAAGACGGCGTTTCAAAAACAGTGTTTGAAAACGGCACGGTGATATATGTTAACAGAAACGGTACAGCCGTCACGGTTGACGGTATAACGGTTGAGCCGAACGGATATGCTGTCCGGGGAGGGCGGTAAGTTATGAAAAAATCAAAACTTACAATTGAGGGCCGCAAGGCGAGAAACGGCAGACTTTTTGTTTTACCGTTTTACATAGGCTTTGTTTTCATTTTTATGCGCTCGGCTTATCAATCGCTGTGCTTTGTGTTTAACGATGTAAAGCTGAAACCCGGTGGCTTTGATATGAATTTTGTGGGGCTTAAAAATCTTAAATATATTTTTTTAAGCGACCCGAATTTCAATAAAAATCTTGTTTCCACAATAACGGCGCTGCTTTACAAGGTGCCTGTAATTATAATCGCTTCCTTGTTTTTCGCAATTCTTCTGAATTCTAAATTCAAGGGCAGAACCTTTGTAAGAGCGGTCTTCTTTTTACCCGTTATAATCGCTTCTGGCGTTATAATGGATATAATCAACAGCGACACCTTTGCAACCAGTCTTATAACCGCGTCCGACGGAATGGAGACCACGGTTTCGGCAAGCTCTTACGGGCTTACAAGTTTGTTGGTAGATATGGGACTCGGCGAAAAGATTGTAGGGTATTTCTCTTATATTTCCTCAAATCTTTACGATCTTATGTGGAAAACGGGAATACAGATGATAATTTTCCTGGCAGCCTTGCAGTCCATCTCTCCCGCGCTTTATGAGGCTTCGTCAATAGAGGGCGCCTCTGCATGGGAAAATTTTTGGATGGTCACGATTCCTATGATAACTCCCATGATACTTGTCAATGTGGTATATACGATAATAGACACATTCACCGATTCTTCAAATGCTGTGATGAAACAAATATCATCGTTTTTTTCAGATCAGCAATACGCCAGGGCGTCGGCTATGAGCTGGGTATATTTTCTGCTTATAGGAGCTATTTTGGCAATAGTGCTCTTTATAAGCTCGGGCAGCGCCCGTGCCGAAAGGAGGGCGGCTGAAAAATGAAAACCGATAAGATACGGCATTTCCTGAAGCGCAACGGTATGTCGGTTACGGTGAAAATTCTGCGGTTCCTTTTATTCGTGGGAATCTGCTACATTTTTCTGTTTCCCGTGCTTTATATGATAAGCGTTGCGGTGAGAAGCCCGGAAACGGTTAACGACCCGAGCATTGTTTGGATTCCGAGGGGAATTTCATTCGCTTCAATCAAAACCGCGGTAAGTATTTTGGAATATCCCCGCGCAATAACAACCACCGCCCTGATAGCTTTAGGCGGAACGCTGGGTTCGCTTGTATCCTGCGCGCTTGTGGGCTATGGATTTGCAAGGTTTAACTTCAAGGAAAAGAACATAGCGTTTGCGCTGGTTATTCTTACAATTATAGTTCCTCCGCAAACCGTTCTGATCTCTTCGTTTATAAACTACCGCAATTTCGATTTTTTCGGAATTCTAAGCCTTGTGCATTTAATAATTCCGTCGGTTCCGAGCGGTGTTCCGCTGATAAATACGGCATGGACGTTTATTATTCCGGCGTTTTTCGCCGTAGGCCTGCGCTCGGGACTTTACATTTATATTTTCCGCCAGTTTTTTGCGGGAATGCCGAAGGATCTTGAGGAGGCTGCCATGATTGACGGCTGCAATGCTTTCAGAACCTTTGTTCAGGTAATGCTTCCTCTTGCAAAATCAGCCATTATTACTGTTTTGCTCTTCTCGTTCGTTTGGCACTGGAACGACTATGTGCAATCTTCAATGTATTTCAGCAGCAATCAGCCCATTTCGGTTATGCTCAATCAAATGCAGTCGCTGCTGCAGGACGCAAAGCTGTTTGACGTTGTTACCAATACGCCGGATGAAATACGCACATTTTTACAGGCGGGCTGCTTATTGACCATTCTGCCGCCGCTTATTCTGTATATCTTTACTCAGCGCTTCTTTACCGAAAGTATTGAGCGCACGGGTATTGTCGGATAAAAATAAGCAAAGGAGAAATTTTCATGAAAAAACAAAAAATCTTTGCAATTCTCATGGCGCTGGTTCTTGCAATCATGTGCACCGCCTGCGGAAGCGGCGGAGGATCATCGGAAACCGGCGGCGGAAAAACGACCGCCCACTCGGCAGACGGACTGTGGCTTAAAAAATTCGACGGCGTTACGCTTAAAAGAATTCTTTGGTACGAGCCAAGCGAAAGCGAGAAAAAGCTGGTTAAGGAATTTGAAGAGCGCACGGGAACCACGGTTGTTGATGAAATTGTGGATTATCAGAACTATAACCAAAAAATTGCGGCTTCAATCGCTTCAAACGACCCGTATGATATCGGCTATATTTACGGCGCGTTTTTCCCGACGCAGATTATAGCCGGCATGTATCAGCCTATCAATCAGTTTATCAGCTCCGAGTATCTTTTAAACAAGGAAGATAAAAACGGAATTGCAAACGGCGGCTTTGATATAAGCAAAATGGATTTCTACAAATGGAATAACAATTACTACGGCTTTTGCTCCTACTGGGATGTTGATATGATGGTTATGTATTACAGAACCGATCTGTTTAAGGAAGCCGGGCTTAAATCTCCCCTTGAATATGTAAAGGACGGCAATTGGAATACCGACACATTCTATGATTTGGCGTCGCAGCTTACAAATGCCAGAACAGGTATATACGGTTACTCGGCGGGCGGCGAGAATACCCGCAGCTACGGCGAATTTGTTTCGGCGCAGGGCACGCAAATAGTCAAGTACGATTCTAACGGCGTTCCTTCGCAGAATCTCGGTGATTCAAAGGTTTTGGCAGGCCTTAATTTCATTAAAAAGATGACCGATTCCGCAAACCCGATCGTTAATGCCGAGGCAAGTTTCAGAAAGGGCACTGCGGCAATGTCGATAGACGGGCTTTATGAAGCGCCGAAAATGATGAACGACAGCAATGTTCCCGAAGCTGTTAAAAAGAATTGGGATATAGCTCCCATTCCGCTTGCAAAGGGCAATGAAAACGGCGCGTATCCTACCGACTGGCTTAAAGCCATAGGAATTGTAAACGGCAGTAAGAATGCCGAGGCGGTTGCCGCTTTTGCGCTTCATATGACCAAGGGCAGAGGGGATAACTCCTGGGAAAACTACATTACAAAGGAACAGACCGAAAGAATTACCCCTTATTATGAAAACATAAACTATGCAAATTACGCTTACGGCACATTGGGCGAGGAATATGTTCAGATGATTGCCAAAATTGCCGGCGGCGACGATGTTTCACAGCTTATAAGCGAATATAAAACCAGCTTTAAGGCTCAGATTGATAAAATAATCAATGAATAATATTTGTGGTGCTTTACGGAAGGAGAGCGAGTATGAATAAGAGGTTTAGCTTACGGGTGGTATCTGCTGTCCTTGCTGTAATAATACTTGCCTGTTCGTTACCGCTTGCACTCATCGCTTTAGCTGATGAGTCTGAACCCGAAAATGTTTTTGCAGCGCATGTGAGCAGTATAAAAGGCGTTATAATGGACCATAATTCACATGCCGTTGCAGACCATAATCAGTTTAACAACAGCGGAAGAGTTTTCGATATTTTGTTTGACGGCGATAAATCCGTTTCGGCAGACGTATACGGCGCTAACGACTGGAATAAATATTCCGGAGCGTTGATAACCCTTGACGATACTTACTATTGCGGTAGTTTGAAGCTGTATTCGGGTTATTCGGCATACCCCGATACATATGACGTATATGCGTCGGACAATATTTCCGATTTGTATTCCTCGGAAAAAAAGGTCGGAAATATTGTTTGCGACGGTTCCGAAAAAACGGTATCGCTTAACCGTGATGTTAAATATGTAGCACTGTTTTTAACTGACTACATCGGCAACGGAAGAATTTTTGAGGTTGAGCTGTGGACGGCGACAAAGGGCGAACAGACATTTACGCCCGAAAATATTTTGAAAACCGCAGTTTCAGAAGCCAACGGAATTCTTTTTAATACCGATACACGTTCCATGACGGTAAATTCAAAATTTGATGAGAACGGAGCAATTGCGGGCGCAACCGACGGCGATACCGAAAAGCATTATGATGTTTACGGTTGGAGCGATACGGTAAAGGTCGGCGTTTTGTATACCCTTGACGATACTTACTTTGTGGGAAAGGCATCGGTTTATTCGGGGCTTCGCAATTATCCCGATTATTGGCTTATTTACGCGTCGGATAATCTTGACAACCTGTTTGCGGATGAATCGCTTTACGCCAATAATCTTAAATGCGAAAACGAGGTTATTGAACCGGAAATCAATGCAAAGGTCAAATATATTGCATTTATATTCAACAGCAACGGCGGGCGTGTAAAGGAACTTCAGCTCTGGACCGCCGAGGATAATTCCGAAAAGCCGTTCGTGCCCGAAAATGTTTTGCGGACATCTCTTGACAGCTCAAAGTCCGTTCTTATGAACGTAAAAACCGGTTCGGTTACCGACAGCACAAGATTCAGCAAGGAGGCGCTTGAGAAATCGGTGGACGGCGACACGGATACCCACACCGATGTGTACGGCGCACTTGACTGGGAGCAGCCCCGTTATGTGGGCGCGGTTTACAACCTTATAGCTCCCGTATATGTTTCCCATGCTATGATCTTTTCGGGATTCGATTCCATGAAGGACACATACCGTGTATACGCTTCTGATTCTCTGTCTACGCTTTTCAGCGCTTCAAATATCGTGGGCGATAATGTAGTTTGCGGCGATGATGGCGTGAAAGTTGAAATTAATAAAACGGTGCGCTATATTGCTTTTTTCTGCACGGAATATAACGGAAATCAGCGAATCAAGGAATTTGAGCTTTGGTCTGCAAAGGATCCGGGCGGGGATATACCCGAACCTCCCGAAGATAAAAGCGTAAAGGTTTTAACCATAGGAAACAGCTTTGCCGAAAACGCTTCGGTGTTTGCAACCGAAATAGCCGCGGCGCAGGGTTATAACCTCACTTTCGGCTATATAAAATATCCCAGCTGCACTATAGCTCAGCACTATGAGAATGCCGTTAAGAATAACGCGGTATACAAATTTGCGTATACTCAGTATCTCGGCGCCGTTTCTTCTCAGGTCGTTAAGGACGGCTCAACCTCATTTGCGACCGTAAAAGAAGCGCTTGAGTTTATGAATTGGGATATTGTTGTTATTCAGCAGGGCAGCACCGAATCCTACAATTACGCTTCTTATGAAAAAGCGGGCGACCTTATTGCCTATGTTAAAAACATACTTCCCGCTGCGGAAATAATGGTTCATGAAACCTGGAGCTGGGCGACATGGGCAGCGGACGGCAATAAAAACAACAATTTCAAATATATTGAGGATTGCTATCATCAGCTGGCGGCGGATAACGGAAATCTTAAAATTATTCCCTCCGGGCGCGCTTTTGAGTTTGCCCGAAAAGCGGGAATAGGCGTTAACGACAGCGATAATCAGCACGCCAATTCTTATGGGCAGTACCTTGCGGGCGCCTGCTATGTCGCAGAAATATTCGGCGCCGATATCCTTAAAAACACTTTCGGAAACGGTCATGCATATTTTGCCGATGTTGATATGGATACGCTTCGCAAAGCCGTTATGGACGCGGTTAATTTTGATTACGACCCTGCAACCAACTGGGATTGGACTACCGAGCAGGATACTCCCTCGGTATCGGATAAAAACTTTATAGCAAGGCATTTGGAGGCCTCATCCGGTATTATGCAGGATGTGGCAAACGGAACCGTGTCTGACGGTAACCGCTTCGGAGAGCCTGTGCCCTCTGCCGCAAGCCTTGCGATAGACGGTGATACCGAAAAGTTTTTTGAGGTCTACGGTGCGCTTGATTGGGAATATCCCAAAAATGTCGGCGTGATGTACCGTCTTGATAATATTTATAACATCGATACGGCGGTTATTTATGCGGGAACCCGCGATAATCCGATCAAAATCGATGTTTACGCTTCGGATTCGGCAGCAAAGCTTTATTTGAATAAAATAGCCGAAAGCACCGTTTGCAGCGGAGGTAAAGTGAGCGTTCCCGTAAATTGCAAGGCAAGGTATATTGCGTTTATCGTAACCGAATATATTATGGGCAGCTCAATTCAAATTGCAGAATTCGATCTCACAGGCTCGGATGATCCTATATCTGTTGAAAAAATCGAGTGGCCGGCTTCTCCGAAGACCGACAATATTCTTAAAAATGCCAAGGCAACCGAGATAATAGCCCCCGGCGGTGATTATCCCGGCACAAAGGAATACGATTACCGCTTTATGGATCAAAATACCGAAACCGACCTTTCAAAACTGGTTGACGGCGTTTATGATAAGCATTACGATATATGGGGACTTTCGGAAACCGATAAACCGGGCGTACTGTACGAGCTTGACGGTTATTACGATTTAACGCATATTCACGCATTTGCGGGTGCGGCAGGCTCTGAATTTATTGTAAACAACGGCTTTAAAGTTTACGCCTCCGAGAACCGTTCAAACCTCTTTAAGACCTCAAGCCTTGTATTCTCTTATCAGAACGATAACGATACCACAAACGAGATCGGTTTGAACACGAATCTGAAGCGGGTAAAATATATTGCGTTTATTCTTACAAACAGTCTTGACGGCGGTTGGCGTATGCGTGAGTTTGAAGCATTCGGCAAAAAATCCGCCGACCAGTCGGAGGCTGTGGAGGAAAAAAGCATTATTGAGGGAATCGACGCCGAATATTACGGCGTTGCTACCGATAATCTTGCCGACCCGATTTATATGGGCGCCAGCAACTTTGTTTTCGCTTTGACCGACGGCTCCCGCGATGGGATTGAATTCTGGGGCGGTTCCGATATTAAGAACAGCAAATTCGTATTCATATACAATCTTTATGAAAATTACGATTTGACCGGGATTGACATTTATGCCGCGGCAGATTCGATTGAAGAGGATTCGGGAATCCATAAGGGTATTAAAAGTGCAAAGGTTTATGCCGCGCGTAAATTCGATGACCTTTTCAACAGCAAACCATTGGTATTGAAAGAGGATTATACCGACGCGTCTGTGCCTGATGAAAACGCGTATTATTCCTCCGATGCTCTTAACGAATGGAAAGGCGTTCGTTATATCGCTTATGTATTTACAATAGGCGATTCGCGTTACGGAGCCTGCCGTTTAGAGGAGCTTAAAGCGTTCGGCACTTCAAGCGCCGTTCAGGACAAAGAGGAGGAAGAGCAGGCACTGCCGCAATATATCGATATCAAAGCCGATAACGGCGTAGTGGCAAGAATATTCGCGCTTAACGGCTCGGATGATCTGACAAAGCTCGGTGCCGCATTAAAAGCCGAGACCGACACTTCGCCCGACTCATTGGATTTTGTAAATAAAGCCTTATCGGATTACAGCGCGGAGAGTATTTATAAAATCGATATTGTAAATGCTTCGGGTTCGGGTATAAATCTTGGCGGAAGACTTGTGAGACTTAGTATTCCCATAAGCGACAGCTCGCTTACCCTTGCCTGTGTTGACGATTACGGCGCGGAAATAGTTTCTACGGGTTTGCTTAACGGAGCCGTTACGGTCGAAACGGAAACGCTGCGTTCCTACGCTCTTGTGAAGAAGACGGGCGCCACCTCTGCCGCATCGGGTCTCGGAACCGGCAGCATTCTTTGGATTGCCGCAATAATAACGGGTATTTTATCGCTCGGGGCAATTGCCGCGTCTGTTTTTACCGGAATAAAGGCGTTTAAAAAATAATTTTACAAAGCAGACTGTCATGTCAAAGCAGTCTGCTTTGATTTACGGCGGTGAATGAGATTGAAAACAATCGATTATAAGGATGAAAGGATAATATTCAGCGGAAGAACGCTTGAGATCCCGGGAATATGCGCAAGGTTCTTCAATTGGAGCGGTTCGGGATTTACCTTTAAATTTATCGGAACCGCGGCAAGCGCAAGATTTGTGATCGGAAGCCCCACGGAGGTAATCCCGCGGGATGAGGAAAAAGCATATATAGGAGTATTTGTTGACGGGGAAATATATGAAACGGCACGGTTCGCGCTTAATGCGAATAACGGGCTGTATGTTCTTGCGGAGAATCTTCCTTACGGTGAGCATACCGTAAAGGTCATAAAGGAAACCGAAATGTGGTACGGCAGAGCGGGACTTTCAGAGCTTTGCACCGACGGTGACTTTATTTTACCTGCACATAACCGAAAGAAGCATATAGAATTTATAGGCGATTCCATAACCTGCGGTTACGGAAATATCTGTTCAAACGGCAGCAGTGAATTTGTAACTGCCGAAGAAAACTTCAGCAATACCTACGCGGCAATCGCCGCAAGGCAGCTTGATTGCGATATAAGCGTTGTGGCGGCTTCGGGAAACGGCTTTTACCGTGATTACGGCTGCAACACCGTCAACCTTATTCCCGAGCTTTACGAATACACCGAAAAGGTCTTTTCCGGGCATTGCGGAATATCGCCCGAAAAATGGAATTTTGAATCGGATAAATGTGACGCCGTGGTAATAAAGCTCGGTCAAAACGACGGGCAGTATTGCTCGGGTGCGGATTTAATGGAGGAAGAGAGAAGCGAAGAGCTGCTGCTTTCAAGAAGAAAAGCTTTTGAAGAAAGGGCATATGATTTCTTTATGAGAATAATCGCGCACAGACCCGATACGCCGATACTGTTTATATGCGAAGAAAATATGCTTTTAAAACCGGAATGTCTTTCGGCGGCTGAAAGAACAGGCAGGGTGGAAACGCTTGTATTTGCTCCGAAACGCGAATATGAGGGAGTAGGGGCAAACGGACATTATTCGGTATACACTCATGCCAGGGTTGCCGCTACACTTACGCAAAGGCTCAAAGAAATACTATGATAACAGTAACCGAAAATAAAAGATATCTTAATAAGGACGGGAAGTTCTATCCCTATTTGGCAGATACGGCATGGACGCTTTTGCAAAGGCTTGACAGAGAAGAGATTGCCTACTATCTCGATAAAAGAAAAAGTCAGGGCTTTAACGCAATACAGGTTTCGGCAATTTCGGAGCTTGACGGGGTAAGAAAACCTAACAGGGAAGGGCAGCTGCCGTTTATCGGAGAGGATGTAAACAAACCTAATCCCTACTATTTTGACCTGCTGCGTTTTCTTATCAATGAGTGTGCCGAGCGTGATATGGTGCTGACGCTTTTGCCTACCTGGGGCGATAAGTTTAATAAAAAATGGGGAATAGGCCCCGAAATTTTCACCCCGGAAAATTCGCGGCGCTACGGGAGCTTTTTGGCTGAACTTGCAGGCCCGCACGAAAATATTATATTTATGCTCGGCGGCGACCGTCCTATTGAGACGGAAACACACCGCAGAATAATAGATGAAACCGCTTACGGAATAAGGGAAGCTGAGTCTGTAAGACATCTTATAACCTATCATCCCTGCGGTGAGGCAACCTCGCTGCAATTTTTAAAAGACTGCGAATATCTTGATTTTCACAGTCTGCAATCCGGGCATTCGTTCGGCGGCTATAAAAGTGAAATTACGGTATCGGAGGTTCTGGAAAGTGAGCAAAAGCCCTGCCTTGACGCAGAATGCTTTTATGAGGATTTTCCGATCGACTTTAACCGGGGGTGGGGCTATCGACTGACCGCGGCGGATATCAGAAAAAGGATTTACCGAAATATGATGGCGGGCGCCTTGGGTACGGTATACGGACATCAAAGCGTTTGGTGCTTTAAGGAAAAAGCGGACGCCGAATATTTATTTGATTGGAAAACGGCGCTCGACCGCCCCATGGCGAATGAAATCGGTAATATAAATATATTTTTAAATCAGGTAAACATAACGGATATGCTTCACTATGAAAAATGCTATAATGCCACTGCTATTGCGGATAATAGGCGAGCCGTTGTTTATTCGGAAAACAATTATCCTATATTTATCAGAATTCCTCCCGATAAAAAAATCCTGCGCGGCCGTTGGTTTGATACTGTTTCGGGGAAATTCATACCTTCGGATTTGGAAAATACCGAAACACTGACGGCCGTATCGCCGCTTAAAAACGACGGACTGTTGGTTATTGATTTTGAAGATTGACCGTAATGCCGTTGTATTCGCATAAATGTAACGGTATAGTGGTGAATTAAATATAAATATTGAAAATCGGTGCTGAAAACAGCGCCGATTTTTGCTGTCTTAAAGGCTTTTTCGGCTGAAATGGGTGCAATAGATTTACATTTCAAGGCTTACCGAAGAGTCAATTGCCAATTTGGAAATTGCGATAAAATAACAATGCCGCATATGCTAAAATTATTATATATATTTATGCCCTTTTTGAGATTGTGTTAAAGTGAGAGGAGAGAATTATGCAGCATAAAAATCATAAAAAAAGAATTGCACGGCTCCTGTCGGTTGTAATTGCGGCAGCTACGGTTATGTCGCTTGCGCCGCTTACGGCGTCGGCAAGGGAGAGCGGGCATACCGTACTGACAGAGGATTATTACGGGCTGACTGACGGCAACGCCGCAAAGGTACCGGGGCTTAATTATCGCTGCTCAGGTCACGGCGACAAAATGATTGAATACTATGCGGAGGTTGGAGACGACGGAAGATACACCGTTCCCGGTATTATTGAAAAGGTCGGGAACAAACTACGTTATGTATATACATATTATTGCCCTACCTGCTATTCCACATGGAAAGAAGGCGCCAAATGGAATGGTGATGGCGAAGTATACGACGACGGCTCGTCCACAGGAAAGAGCCTTAAAGATTATATGGAGTTTGTAGCAAACAACACGGTTGCAGGTATGGCGGCATACGGTTACTACTATCCGCCGAAGGACGATTCGGATAATGCGCCGCAAAGGAACTATGCTGTCGGCACTGCAACAATTACCGAACAGCCGGATCTCTTTCAGGTTGACGAAAACGGGTGTCTAATCGGAACTTCCGGAAAGGCACTGACGACTGTTTCCGGAAAGAAGCCTGATGAAAATGATCCCATTGCTCACTGGGATATGCCGGGCGCTTTTGCGTTTTATCAATTTTTCTATACCGGAATATCTGAAATGATAAATAAACCTGCGAGTGCTGATGACCCGGCGTGGTATACCGTCAGAGATATGACCCGTATCTACTATATGAAACGGCAGCAGGAGGGGCAGCTTGCCGGACCGAGAGTGAACTATTCGTCTCACTGGTACAACTACGATTATTCTATGCTCGGCGAATGGGTTATGACCGATCTTATGGCGGAATACAAAACCGGCGAGATATGCGGCTATGTTTCCTATGTGGGTCAAAAAACCGAGATTGCCGTTCCCGAAACGGTAACTATACCGTTGTACGGCAAGGTAAAGGTAATTGGCGTTGATATTGAGGATCACAACCTCAAAAAGGTGTATATCAACGATAATGTTACCTGTATAAGGCGTTTAAGCTCTGTCAATCTTGAAGAAATTTCGGGCTGTAAAAACCTTGAATACATAGAAAAATACGCGTTTCAAAACAATGCATCACTGAAAAGCATACCTGAAATGCCTAAACTTGACTGGATAGCTATGGGCGCGTTTGAGGGGTGCATTTCTCTCCGCGATATCAGTCTGCCCGACAATATGACCTTTATTGATTTTACGGCGTTCGGCTGGTATGATACTGTACTCGGCAACTATGATATCGGTATAACGGATCAGAGCTGGGAGGATTTTCAGTATTTAAGCGACCTTTCCGATAATGATAAAATATCGGGTCTTACACTATACGCCAAAAAGGGTAGCACGACGTATAAGCTGCTTGATACCCTGATAAACAAAAACGACGCGCTGACCCCCGCGCTTGACGATAACGGCAAGCCTTACTTTAAGTCCTACGGCGATACCGTTGCCGCTATGAGCGGCGAAGTGAAGACCTACACCTCGCACTGGAAATTAAAGAGTAGCGGCGACTATAAGGGCGGCTTTTCTTCGGCGGATAAGGATGTGGACGATTCCACACACGGCAGGCTCGGCGAATATGACGGCAGCCTGACATTTAAAGACCTTATAAAAAATCCCCTCGGCTGGTTGAAACAGCTGCTCGGTATGGGCGGCACTGCGTTTTTGCTGCTTTTGTTCCTTTTATCAACCCTCGGTTTTTCGGGCGGCAAATACGAGCCGGAGTCGGTAAAGTTCAAAATATGCTGGGGACTTATCACCGTTGATTACAACAAAATGATGAAAGCCGTTGATAGAAACCGAAATATACTTGAAAATCTTGATAAACTTTCAAGCCTGCAATTTTTCGACAGATTCGGCAAATACGGCGAGCTTTTCGACGCAGGCGTAGGCGTTTCAAAGGCTTTACAAAAAGCCGCGGATGTATACGGCGAGACCAGCAACTGGAGAGAGGCGCTTGTGCGCGGCGCCGGCTCTTACGGTGCGGGGCAGCTTGTAGGTGTGGGAACAAAGGCAGACCCCAACCTTGCAATATGGGATATTGCAACAGCGGAGATATTCAAGGGCAGCGCGGCGGCAGATGTTGTAAATGCCGGAAACAACGCTGAAAATCTGTTTGATTATTTCCTTGACCTTGCTCACACTGCGTCATCCGGTACACGCGCCGAGGGCGCCTTGGATACCGTGTTCGGCAGCAAGGCAATGAGCTACGGCGAGCTGACTGAAAAAATGATGAACGGCGATTACGGCGATAATATTAAAAATCTTGTGGACGCCGAGGATATTCTGCTTGCAGAGAATAACGGCGACCTATACAACGCCGTATTCGGCGAAGAGGGTATGGGGCTCGGTGAGTTCCTTATGGGCTTCGGCGATACGGCGGAGGACGCGCTTATAAAGGGCAATGCGAGCGCCGAAAGAGCGCTTAAGGATTACAGAAATATGATTGAGCGGTTTTATGCCGGTAAGGAGGGGGCAAAATGAAATTCACACTTAATTATCTTATGATAAAGCGGCTCGGCGAAACGGGCGGATTTGAATACAACGATATTTCGCCGATGAATGAGATTGCTACCGATACCGAGGAGCTTATAAAAGGCTTACCCGCCGATATTTTAAATGAAACAGATACTATTCTTAAAGAACAAGGCATAGCGGACAGTGAATTAAAGCCGAAAAGACCGATAAGTGCCTTTATAAAAGCGCTGTTTGCGCCCGAAAAGTGTTTACGCGCAGAGCTTAAAGAAGAAAGCGGCAGCTCGGATGTATATTTCATCCCGTTTGACGGCGCGTGGCTGATGATGAACGCCAAGCACGGGGAATTGACTGCGGCAGGTCCTGTTTCTTATGAAATTGCAAAGCAGTATATTAAGGCGGCGCTTTCCTCTGCGCTTGAAAGCGGAGTTTTAAGCGTGCAATACCGTGACGCAAAATGCAAGCGCAGCGTTACGGTTACAAATGCCGAAGAAGGGTATGCGTTTTTCGGCAGCCTGTTTGACAAAGCAGAGGGAAAAGAGCGCGTATATATTCATTCGTTTGCAAAGACCGAGGAAAACAAAAAGCATATTGCAAAAATGCTGACGGGCGACAAGGGCTTTGAATTGCCCGAGGGCGAAAAAGAGCAGCAAGATAAGCTATCGGCAAAAAGAGTGCTGCGCGGTATCGGCATAGCTCTGCTTGTCAATATATGCGCGGCGGTTATTGTTGCCGTGCTTAAAGCAGTATTGTGAGGTGAGCGGTATGAAAAAGCTAAAAGAAATTCTCACAAACGCGCTTTACGGAATGTTGCGCTCCTATGAGGGCAAAAGGTTCGTTCCGTCTTTGATTATAAAGCTTGTAATGTCGCTTGCCTCAGCAGTTATAACCGCATTTTTCGCAAACACACTGTTTTCCCGCAATAACACGGCAAATCAGATTTTTGCCGCTCTGTCTTTTTATTTTTTGATTACGGCGGTAAGTAACCTGATAACCGAAATCAAACGCGTCGGGTTCGGAAAGCGCCTTAAAACCGCACTCGGCAATATTGTGCGCTTAAAGCCGCCCACACTGTGGTTTTTTCTTACCGCAATCGTTATAGCGCTGCTTTTGCCGTATGCCTTTGTATTATCACTTGCAGTGCTGTTGTTTGTCTCGGCGGTATCGGGGGAAAACTCGATGCTGCTCGGCATAAAAAACGCCGTGACAGGGGGCAAAAATTCCGAAAGAAACGGCAAAGGGCTTGCCGCCTTTACAAGCGGACTTATTGCCTGCGGGCTTATAGTCTGCATACTTGCAAATCTCGGCGTACCGACTCTTTACGGCGTGATTGACGGCAGCAGCCCTAAAAAAGCGACCTCGCAGACCGAGCAGGTTGACAAGGATAATACCTCTGTGCCAGATGCGTCGTCTGCGGCAGGCAGTACTGATTCAAAGCAGGATAATAAGGATGTTATTGTAAGCGGCAATACGGAAATCAGGAAAGCCGCGCAGACCCTGACCGATAAGCTTATTGAATATGCGGGAAAGGACAAAAAGAGCTTTGAAAAGTTGTTTCGCAATACCGAAAGCGCGGTTATCGAGCAATACTACAACACTTCGTACGATAACTTTAAGAAATACGATAAAAGTCTTATTGCCATAGCAGCCGAAGACGGCGACAGCGTATGGTTTACGGCGCTGTATTATCAGATTCCGAAGAATTATCCGTTGGAAAAGGAAAAATCGGTCTATCTTTCCACAATTATGACCCGCGGGAGTGACGGCTGGAAGATAGAATGGAACGACGACGCGCGTTCACGCTTGCAATCAGACTATGATAACGCGGGATTTACCTATAACGGTCTTGAAGCAAAGGAGCAGGGCTATGCGTGGGCGAAGTTCTTTATTCCGTTTGACCTTAACAACACAATGATTTTCTACGAAAACGCCGTGATGTGCAAGGTGACGGAAATGTATACCGATATAAATAATAATGTTCAGATTACGCTTTATGTATCTAACGGCACGGATAAGGATATAGGGCTGACAGGCGTTGATATTACAACCGTTGATGGCGATAAAAAGCTTTTCGGCAAACACTTTGCTATGGAACAGCTTGTTGTAAAGGGCACAGCCACTGCTTATACGCTTACAATACCGTCAGAAGAACTTGATTTTACTACCTGGAGCAGCCCGAAAATAACCGATTTTAAATTCAGCTACGAATAATAAAACTTGTTTTTGTCTGTTCGCTGTGATAAAATAATTTTAATAAAAAAGAGGAAAATTCGACAGTTTCGGGGTGCGGACAATGACTTACATTCAGCGTTATAATTCGCCTCTCGGCGGTATATTGCTTGCGGTGGATGAAATCGGGCTTACGGGCTTGTGGTTTGACGGTGCAAAATACTTTGCCGCAAATCTCCCCACTTTGCACAAGGAGCGTGAAACACCGATTCTCACGGAAGCTAAGCGTTGGCTTGATATATACTTTACGGGCAAAGAACCCGATTTTACGCCGCCGCTGCACCCGATAGGCTCTGCGTTTCGTCAAAGCGTGTGGGAAATTCTTTTACAAATTCCCTACGGTAAAACCGTGACCTACGGCGAAATTGCGCGGCAGCTTGCGAAAAAACGGGGTCTTGCCCGCATGTCCGCGCAAGCGGTCGGCGGTGCGGTAGGGCATAACGCAATATCCGTCATTATACCGTGTCATAGGGTAGAAGGCACAAACGGCAGCCTGACAGGGTATGCCGGCGGGATTGATAAAAAGGCAAAGCT
>OIYS01000134.1_pt1 | contig 55035 bp, 55 predicted proteins | sample 1588271 | NCBI WGS metagenome assembly OIYS01 (sample SAMN03283286) | human gut metagenome | biome: human-associated habitat; material: feces | host: Homo sapiens | place: Peru | collected 2012 | reverse complement strand
TTTACTTCCTGCTGTAATGACTTTCCATCCCTTTGGCTTTTTAAGAGTAATATCACCATTACTAAAATCTTCAAATTCTATTTGACTTGCCTCTGATTTAACTATTTTAATATTTTTATCTGGATTGTATAGTATTCCTTTACCTTTACTACCACCCTTAGTAAGTAAAATAGTTCCTCCAATAACAACAAGTGCAACGACACCAATTACAATAAGAATTTTTTTGGAAATATTTAATTTTCCAATCTTCATAGAATCGCACTCCTCCTTCCTATTTATTATTATAAGTAAAAAAATCAAGCAAGACAATAGAGTTGTCTTAAAAAACAATGTTTTTGGTGGAAACTTATTTTTATTATTAAAAAAATATAGTATAATAATCTTTAAGGAAGTGATAACTTATGAAATTTAATGAAGTTTTAAACAGATATTTAAAAGAATTAGACTGCACTGCAAAAAAATTGTCAATAGAATCAGGATTAACTGGATCAGTTATATGTAGATATAGAAGTGGTGAAAGAACGCCTATAAAAAATAGCGAACAACTTAAAAAGCTAACAACTGCTATTTTTAATATTGCCAAAGAAAAAGGAAAAAACAAATATACTCTCGATAAAATAGTAAATGACTTTAATAGTACATTTCCAAATGATGACTTTGACTATACTACTTTTAGTAATAATCTAAATACTTTAATAACATCACTTAATATCAATACTCATGAAATGTCAAAATATATTGTATTTGATGCCTCACATATTTCAAGAATAAGATATGGTAAAGCTAGACCATCTAATCCAATAGAGTTTTCTAATAAAATATGCACTTATATTTTCAACAGATATAAAAGTCCTGATGATATAAATAACCTATCTGCTATTATTGGTTGCAAAAAAAGCGACTTAGCAAATAATAAATTTTATAACACTCTATTTGCTTGGTTAACAAGTGAAGCAACTCCAGTTAAAAGCCAAGTATCTGATTTTTTGTATAATCTTGATTCTTTTAATTTAGATGATTATATAAAAGTAATAAAGTTTGATAAATTAAAAGTTCCTAGTATTCCTTTTTATAAAGCAAAATCAAGACATTATTACGGACTGGAAGAAATGAAAGAAGGAGAATTAAACTTCTTTAAAGCAACTGTTTTGTCAAAGTCAAAAGAAGATATTTTTATGTGTAGTGATATGCCAATGGAAGATATGGCAGAAGATACTGACTTTGGTAAAAAATGGATGTTTGCAATCGCAATGTGTCTAAAAAAAGGACATCACTTAAATATTATCCACAATGTTGATAGACCTTTTAATGAAATGATGTTAGGATTAGAAAGTTGGATACCTATTTATATGACTGGACAAATATCTCCATACTATTTAAAAGACTCAAGAAATAATGTTTATAATCATTTTAACTATGTTTCGGGAACGGTTGCATTAACTGGAGAATGTATCAAAGGTTATCATAATAAAGGAATGTATTATTTAACAACTAATAAAAATGAAATTAGATACTATAAAGAAAAAAGTGATTTACTTCTTAAAAAAGCAAAACCACTTATGGAAATCTATAAAGAAAATAATATAAGAGAATATAAATTATTTCTTAAAAAAGATGAAAATATAATATGTGATAGGACGAGATATCTTTCTGCTCTACCTTTATTTACAATAACTGATGAACTACTAATTAAAATATTAAAAAGAAATAAACTTTCTAAAACTGATATTGATAAAATAATCAGATATAAGAATGAAGAACTAAAATATATGAATAATATTTTCAAAAATAATAAAGTTAACGATTATATTTATGTAATAAAAGAAAATGAGTTTAAAAATGATACTCCATCACTTTCTCTAAATAATTTATTCATAGATAAAAAAATAAATTATACCTATAAAGAGTATATGGAACATTTGAAACAAACTAATGAATACACAACAAAAGTAAATAATTATGAAATAAACTATGTAGATAACAAGACATTTAAAAATATAACTATAACATTTATTAAAAATCATTATGTAATTATTTCAAAAAGTTCTAATCCAACTATACATTTTGTTATTGAACATCCAAAGTTAGTTGAAGCTATTGAAAATTTTAATCCACTTATAAAGGAATAAATTATATGAATAAAAAGAAAAGAAAACTTAAATGGAAGAATGTAATAATTATTTTAATAGTTACTGCACTTATCATAACCTTAATAATATCTATATTTAATATAGTTAAATGGAAAATAGATTCTAATAAAACTAACGAAGAAATTACAAATATTCAAGAAGATATAGATGTAGATGAGGTTGAAGATACTGAAAATACAGAGATAATAGAACCAGTTGAAGAACCACCTAAAGAAAATCCTTATTGGGATTATATAAATATGAATATGATAAATGTTGATTTTAATGTTTTAAAAAGAACAAATCCAGATGTTGTTGGTTGGGTGAAAGTAAATGGTACAAATATTAATTATCCTTTTGTTCAAGCAAATGATAACAAATATTATCTTACACATAGTTTTAATAAATCATATAATGCAGCAGGATGGGTATTTTTGGATTATAGAAACAACAATACTAATAATAAGAATACAATTATATATGCTCATGGAAGAACCGATAAAACAATGTTTGGAACATTAAGAAAAGTTTTAAACAATGGTTGGCTTAATAATACAGATAATTTCGTTATTAAAATATCTACTGAAACAGAAAATAGTTTATGGCAAATATTTAGTGTATATCATATACCTACTACTAGTGATTACTTGAAAACGGATTTTGATGATGATACAGAATATCAAAACTTCTTGGATATGATTAAAAATAGAAGTAATCATAATTTCAATACAAATGTTACAGCAACAGATAATATACTTACTTTATCAACTTGTTATAATAATAACGAAAAAATGGTAGTTCATGCCAAACTTATAAAAAAAGAAAGCAAATAAAAAATGTGATGTTATATAAATTGCTGTCATCACATTTTTTATTTTTTAGTTTTTGTTTTCAAAAGTTATTCAGAGAATAAATGAAAATCAAAAATATAAAAATAATTCAAAGTCGGAATTGTACTACCTCCCGACAATTTAATTATAACACACTTTTTTTTGCTTTTACATATAAAATTTATATTTTTTATTTGCTATTTTTATACATCTTTTATATTTGTTATTCTATCTTCATTATCAATTAAATTATTACCATATATAATAAAGTTTTCAATTAACTGTTCTATAGAGTTATATTTTCTAGTATCATTTGGATATGTTGGGGAGTATATATAAACCATGTTATCTTTTTTCTCAATAATATATTCTAAACTTAATAACTTAAAGAATACTTTACCTTTTGAATTAAATATTTCTTTTAATTTATTAATATTATCCATATTTACACCCACCACATAACAATATTATACCACATATTGTTAATAATTCATTCTAAATACAGCTACTGCATACCATTTGTTATTTGCTTCATATACACTAACTGCTATTGCTCTATTTTGTTCTCTTAGCATTGTTGCATTATGTGTTGGACTATTTTTCCATGCTGTAAAGAAATCACTTCCTATTGATCCATCACCAATATTTTCACCGAATCCGTATCCAGAGCCGTCATGTGAATAATTATCAACTATTTCTTTTGCTCTCCTGTCTGCTTCAATTTGAGCCTCTGTTGTAACTGGAAGTTCATCTAATCCTTTTGATTTTCTATACTCATTTATTTGTCTTACATAACTATCTGATATGTCTTTTCTATATCTTTCTACTATTTTAGGAACATCTTTACTATCACCAGAAGGATTAGTATTAGATGTATTTTTACTGTTATTTGATACAGGAGGTGTAGAAGGTATTTTTTCTTTCTCTTTAACTTCTAATATAAAATCTTTTTTAGTTTTATTACATGATTTGTCTGTTGCTATCATCTTTAAGTTATACTCCCCTACTTTTGATATATCAAAACTTCCTTCAACAGAAAGAATCACATCAGATAAATCCTCAGCTATAAAATATTTAGTTAAATCTACATCTTCACTATCTTGAATAAGAGATATTTTATCTTCATATTTAGTAAATATAGGTGCTTTGGTATCTTTTATAATAACTTTAAATGTTTCTTCTTGTTTTTTATATTTTATCGTTAATGTATATTCATCTGGTTCTATTAGACCAGTTTCGCTATTCTTCTTTATGTTGTTAGCCAATTTATAATCTTTTATATTCTTAGTAGAATCAGCATCTTTTAAATAATAAGATACATCATTTATAATATCATCACCGTATTCAAAAATAAATGATTCTTGTTTTAGTTCTATCTTTTCTTCTTTATGAAATATTAAAATTAATCCTACTAAAAATATAATAGTAATTAATGAAATTATTATAATTGGTTTTTTCTTATTTTTCATCCTTACACCTTCCTATGTACCAAGATGTGGATTAACCACATCAAACAAAACTATGTTACTTCTTTTCAAAATGAATAGCTTTATCTTCAGTATATACGACCTGATTAGACCATATTGCAATTTTATAATATGCTTCCTTTTTATGATAAATTAAAGTCCGTTTTGAAATTTTTAATTCTTTGATTATTTCTTCATCAAATTTGTCATAAATATATTTTTCTTTTAAAAACTGTCCTGCTATTTTATCACTTTGTTCTAAAAGTAATATATTAGTTATAAACTTAGTTACCTGATCATCATTCCATAAACATCTTTCAATTAATTTATCTTCAAAAGAATGATTATTTCTTTGATTACCAGAAAATGTAACTATACTTGCTGAGTTCATTGGAGTTGTTAGAATTTGTTTCATTCTTTTTTCAATTAATGGTCTATATAAAATACAAATTCTTTTCCCATTCTGTATTGTTGCTTCTTCATCAATAAGTTTTATGGGATAATAGTTTACTCCATCTATTTGGATCAAAATTAAGCATTAGTATTAGCTTTTTCACTTTGAATTACTCTAACATTAATTGCTTTACCTAGATCTTCATCAAAATCAAACTCAACTACATCACCTTCAGTTAAAGTTTTAAATCCTTTCATTTTAATTTCTTTGAAATGAACAAATACATCTTTATCCACTTCTTTACATTCAATAAATCCATATCCTAACTTATCATCAAACCATTTTACAATTCCTTGCATAACTAAATCACTTTCTCCTTTTCTTTTCTTTAAATTCTTTTTTATTTTCTTTTACGACAGATACATCTTCTTTGCTTTCTTTTTGGATAAAATTTCCTACTGATACATCATATAAAAAGTTTATTTTATTCTTTAAACAATTAATGAAAAATATAATAAATATAAACATTGTTGATACGAAAAATGTTAATAATTTTGTTGAGTATATCATAAAATTAATATTTATTAGGATCAATAATGGACAAATCAATATAAATAGCACCGTGCATTTATATATTTTCTTAACATCTAAGTTACCAATATAACGGTGATACAATATCAATGCCATTATACAACAAGTTAAGTAACAATATAACTTACTAATCATATCTTTTAGTAACATTTTTATTGTTAAAGAATCCTTACAAATAATTTTATCGCAAAGATTAAATCCTATTTGTAGGTGTGCTAAACTTTCTAGTGCTAACCAAAATAAATATAATACAAATACCAATCCTAAAATGTATTGCAAAATTATTAAAATGTTAGATACTTTTTTATATTTTTGCATCCTCTTATTACAACCTTCATTACACCAATATTCAGTAGCATTTCTACCAAAAATATCATTGTACGCCATTTTTAAAGTCTTAATTTCAATCTCCTCCTATGACATCTATTCCTAATGATACTTCTACAGCTTTTTCTACTTCTCTTAGTGTTACCTTATCTAGTGTTCTTAAATATTTTTTTATCCTAGATTTTGGTACTGTAAGAATTTGTTCACATAAAATCATTTCTATTATTTTTTTACCCATAAAATAATTTTCAGTTATCACATGAACAGGTAAATCTGTCTTTTTTAACTTAGTAGTAATTGGTACTACTATTACAGTTGGAGAATAAATATTTCCTAATTCATTCTGGATTATCAAACAAGGTCTTAATCCACTTTGCACATTAATATAAGAATCTGCTAAATCAAATAAATATATTTCTCCCTTTCTAAATCTACTACTCATCATTACAACGATTCCATCTGTCTAATTCCAAAATATAATAAGCATTGGGTTGATACTTTAATTTTTTATATCTTCTTTCATTGGGATCTAATACTATTCTTAATGTACATTCATATCCAAAACTATCTAATAATCTTAATAGTTTCTTTTTACCGTGCTTTTTTACTAAATCATATCCACAGGCACAATTACCATACATTCTTAGATTTTTTAATACCCAATATGGAATTAGTTTTTCTCTTTTAGAAATTTTCATTTCTGTAGCCCTCCTTGAAGTCTAATATATTAGACTTTTATTCCAAAAAATTAGACCAACTTTATTAGGTCAACTACAAACATACTTCTAATTGAAAAACATTGAATTAGATCTTCACCATCATAAACATAATATACTGAGTCATCTTTAATAGCAATTATAGTGAGAAATTTCCCATGATTTTCGGATACAGCATTATACACCTTATACCTTTCACCGATTTTAATTTCTAACTTTATCCCTCCTTTTTTCATCAGTCTAATGTATTAGACTACAATTAAAGGATACATTATTTTTTTTAATTTGTCAATCCCCTTATAAAAGCCGTATAGAAAAATCTATACAGCTTTTTACTATTTTTGTTTCGTAAATGTAGATTTTTTTAAATTAGATGTTATATTGTTTAAATTTTCTAATCCTTCAATACTACTTACTGAAACAGTACACATCATACCAATTACTTCTATAAAATCTTCTAATTTTGATTCTAAGGAATTAAGTCTATCATTTTCTTTGATAGTAGCTAAATAATCATTTATTAAGTTAGTTAGCTTTTCCTTAAGTGTCTCAAATGTTTTAAAAGAAATACTTCCTTGTTTATTTAATTCTACTTCTATACTACTTAATACTTCCACTACTTCACTTACTACTACATTATTTTCTTTAGACATAATTTTTCCTCATTTCTTTCATTGTTTGATATGTTATGATAATTAGTCTTCTAACATAGCCATAACAAAACTTAGTTTCTAGTTATAACTATGTTGTTTCTATATTCCTCCTTCCCTTCAAAAACTAAGTTATCATCATTATTAAACATAAGTTTCTCTTAATAAATAAGGAAATCTATCACATATATAATACTACAAAATAAGTATTACAGTCTATAAATAGTCTAATGTATTGTACTTTTATTATCAAATATAGTCTAATATATAGACAATTTATTAAAAAAAATGTAAAATTATTATAGTAGTAAATTTATGAAAGGTTCTGATTATGGATAATAGAAATGTTTTAGAAGTTTTAAGGTTTATAATTGGCAGCTATGAAGAAAAGCATAATATAAAAACTACTGAAATAGCTGAAATCTGTGGTGTAGGTCGTTCCACATTGTTTCGTATAAAATCTGGTAATTATGATTTTAACATCACATATAATCTCATCAACAAAATATTGGATGGCTTAGGTTATACTTATTCAGATTTTAATAAAATGTTAGAAGCAAATGCTCCTAATCTCTTACCAATAGAAGATGATGGATTTATACGAATTCATAAAGACTCAAGAATTTATGATTTAGTTAAAGATGCAGTTAAATTAAATGATGAAGACTTGGATCTAGTACATAGTTTTATAAAGAAAATGATGTAACATAGTAAGACTTGAAAAAGTCTTTTTTTTATATCTCAATTTCTAAGTCGTCTTCAATTTCATTAATGTTATTTTCTTTAAACCATCCTGTTTCTTCATCCCACTCAATTTCGTTACTTTTTAATTTTTCAATATTGCTTAAAATAGAGTTTTTAAAATATCCGTATAAATTTTCTATCTTTTCACCATTTTCATCATGATAATCCCTAGACATAACCCTAGGAATAATATAGTGATTTATTATAACCAGATCTTTAAACGATTCTCTTTCAAGTAAATCATCAAATAGTTTATCATAATAAAATATTTGCATATCATCTTCTTTAATAAAACCTCTATTTACTAAATCAACGGTTAATGGATTATGTTCTTCAGCATCAAAAAAAGATGATTTTTTGGTTTTATCATCTTTATCAGTTTTATCTATTTGTTCTTTAGTATTTTGTATATTAGTATTTATTTGTATGTCTTTTTCGGCATCTCCTTCTACGGTATGCCCTTTTTGGGTATCTGGATTATTTTTATCTTTTTCAAGGGTAATTGGTTGTTCATAAATAATATAATTATATTTATAATACCCTTTATCACCACGAGTTTGCTCAATGACAAGATAGCCATTGTCTTTTAATTCATTTAATATTGTTCGTATTGCTTTTGTATTTTCTTTACTTACGCTGACTAATCCTGCAAGGGAATAATCCCAGTCAGCAGGGAGACTTAGCATAAATGAAAGTAACCCTTTAGCTTTAAAAGATAAATTTCTATCTTGAAGATGAAAGTTACTCATAACTGTATAATTTTTTGTTTTTTCTATCTTGAACACCATTTATTATCACCCTTTCTTTTTTATAAATAAAAAAACTAACAAAATTGTTAGTTATAAACTTACATTAATATTTTACAAACTCAACATTATCTATAACGACTATATCTCCTTCTTTGCGAACCTTAATTTCATTAACAAACTTTTCTAAAAAATTCATTCTATCCTGATTTGATAGATTATCCCAATTCAATTTAATATTACCTACAAAATCTTTAATTTCATTATAATCATATATTATATTTTCAATTTCAGGAACTATTATTTTATCAAGATCATCTTGAAATATTTTTTGCTGTTCATTAATTTCATTTGTTAATGTCTGATAGTCTTCAATATTTATTGTGTCATCAATAAATTTCTGCCTTATACTTTTTTTCTTATCCTCTAATTTATTAATTTTATTTTGAAGTTTTTTTCTTTTATCTTCTATCTCAGAAATCTTTTTTTGCTTTTTCATTATTTCTTCTGTTGGAGTCATGTTTGGCAATTTTTCTAAATAATTCATGAAAGCATCTTCCATCTTATAGTGAGAAAAACCAGTTGCTTCACAGAATCCTCTACAATGTGCATTACAAGAATAAGTGATATACATTTTTCCATGTTGCATTTGCTGTCTTGCAGACATTGTTCCACCACATAATGAACATTTTATAGTGTGAAAATAATACGCATTTGAATTAGGATACCTGCGAACACAGTATTTTTTTCTTGTTGCAATAGTTTTGTTTGCCTCATTCCATGTTTCTTCATCCAAAATAGGTTTAACATTCACCCCATCTACTAAAAATGATTTATGTTGATTCTTTTTAGCAACACCATATCTAACTTTTCCTACATATAATGGATTTCCTATAATTGATTTTATAGTACCAGAAGCCCAATGTCCTCCTCTTTTTGTTGGAACATTTGTTATATTAAATTTCTTAGCAATTTTAAAATATGACTCTCCACTTATATATAATTCAAATATCTTTTTAACAAGTTCTGCTTCTTCCGAATTAATTTCCAGCTTTCCTTCGCCAACAATATAATCATAACCATAGACACCATTAGTATTCGTATAATTACCCTCTCTGGTTTTTTGCTCATATCCAAAAGAAACTCTCTCAGCCAAATTCTCACGCTCAAATTCGGCAAATATTCCAATAATTTTGACAAACATTCTTCCAACTGCATTTGAAGTATCAATTTTTTCTGTTTGTGAGTTAAATGTACAATTATTACTTTCAAAAAATTCTATTAAATAAATTAGATCTTTCATACTTCTCGTTAATCTATCTAACTTGTAAATCAAAACATTATTAATCTTACCAGACTTTACATCCTCTAACATTCTTGTTACTTCTGGTCTATCCACTAAATTCTTTCCACTTATTCCGTCATCAACATAATAATCAATTATATCCCATTCATTAGCTTCTGCATACTTTGTAAGTTTTTCTCTTTGAGCGTGAATTGAGAATCCATCTTTTGCTTGATCTTCTGTTGAAACACGAATGTAAATCGCAGTTTTTTCTCGCATAATTTCATCTCCTCTATCTAAAATTAAATAGATTCAACGATCTTATTATTTAATAAAATTTTTGGGATACTACATTTCAAAAAGAATTTCATAATATCTATTTGAACATTTCTACAAATTAGATTTTCGCTAATGTTATCACCTGCTTTCTATTTAAGTATAGAAAAGCAATAACAAAAATATGCAATTAACAATCCAAAAACTTATAAACTTTTTATAGTAAAATATAAATACAAGACTAGTCGTGTTTATGTTCTACTATAATTATTAGTATAGTAAAATTTAAACACGACTTTATTAGTATTAACAAGCCAAATTTGTGAACCATCAGGTTTAGTTAAATATTCTTCGTATACTCTTGTAAAATCAAGGATTTTTTCATGTTTCAAAAGTTCTCTTGCCATAACTGACATATCATATGCTGATGAATAATGTCCTTCTTCATCAAGACCGTGAACATTAACAAAATGAGTATTTTTAAGACCTAGACTTTCTGCCTTTTTATTCATTGCTTCAATAAAATGTTCTTTAGAACCATAAGTTTTTTCCGCTAAAGCGACAACTGCATCATTAGCGGATGCCATAGCAATACCCTTTAAAAGATCTATTACTTTATATTTATCACCTGGATTTAAAAATATTTGACTACCTCCCATCGAAGAGGCCTCAGTAGAAATTTCTACAATATCATCATATTTTAATGAACCATCATCAATTTTTTCCATTATCAAAAGCATACTCATTACCTTTGTCATCGAAGCCATTGCAAGTGGTTCATTTTCATTTTTTGAATATAATACTTTTCCCGTATTAAAATCCACCAAAATAGCACTTTTTGCACTAATGTCCATTTCCACAGCACTTACATTTTTTATAAAAATAAAACTAAATAAAGAAATTAATATAAAAACAATTTTTTTCATTTGCACCTCATATTAATTTTTATTAATTATTTTCTAAAAAAATACCAATTTATTTTGATTTAAGTTAAGATTTTGGTATAATTTAGTTAGAAAGGTTAAAGGTTATGACAAAAAAAAGTAAAAAAAATATTAAAGATGATTATAAGTCATCAAAATGGTTACCAATATTTTTAATTGCTCTTCTTTCAATATTTGTAGTACTTGTAAATAAGAAACTTGATAATGATTTATGGTACTTACTAACCGAAGGAAGATACATATTAAAACATGGTATATTTCATACTGACCCATTTTCAATACACGAAGGATTAAATGTTGTTGTTCAAAACTGGCTTTCAGCATCATTTCTATGGGTAGTATATGATTTTTTCGGAGAAATGGGAATTCTATTATTAATAGTTAAATGTAATATTTGTATATGCATATTACTTTATAAGATATGTATGCTTATTAGTGAAAATAATAGAACTATTTCTTTAACATTAATGTTTGTTTCTGATTTAACATTAATAAGCCACTTTATAGTTTCAAGACCACAGATATTTAGTTACATAACACTTCTTGGACTAATATATGCTCTTGAATTATATATTCACAAAAAAGATAAAAAATATTTGATATGGCTTCCTATTATATCACTAATTCAAATAAATATGCACGCCTCTTTATGGATAATGCTTTTCTTATTTATTTTATGTTATGTAATTGATTCATTCAATATCAAAGAATTAAGACTTCAGGGTTATGAGAAAAAGCCATTATTTATTGCAATAGGAATTTCTATTTTAATGGGACTAATTAATCCATATTTCTATAAAGCAATAACATTTATATTTGGTTCTTTTTCAGATCATTATATGCGTATATTTATAAAAGAACTTTTACCATTTAGTTTAGATTTAGATATATGTAAACATATGGCAATTATTATTCTTTTAATAGGTCTAATTTATACTTACTTTAGAGAGGGAAAAGTTAGAGTAAGATACATATGCTTATTTTGTGGAACAATGATTTTAGGATTTATGGCTTTAAAAGGATTTAGTAATTTTATTTTAGTTGCATTTTTCCCACTTGCATATTTCTTTAAAGATATGGTTCCAAAAGATTTAAGACTAATATTTAAGCCAGTTCAAAATGCAGTTAATTATTTATTTATGACATTTGCAATTATAATGTTTATTGGCTTTGGTTACTTTTATATCACTAGTAAAGATAAAATTGCTTTATCACATAATGCTGAAGGCGCTATTAACACTTTAGAAAAATATTATAAAGATACTGAAAGTGCAAAAGTATATTCATCATTTAATGATGGAGGCTATGTAGAATTTAGAGGTTATAAAGCATATATTGATCCAAGAGCAGAATATTTTTTAAAGAAAAACAATGGAAAAGCTGATATATTCAAAGAATTTTATGATTTACAACATGGTAATTTAGATGCTCATGAATTTTTAGAAAAATATAATTTTACCCATCTTTTAGTAGCTAAAGATGATTGGTTATATAATAGAATAGATACTACTAAAGAAAACTATTTTGTATTATATGAAAATACTAATAAAGGTTATAGATTATATGCAAGAAATGATACATTTTCAGATGAAGAAAGAGAAAAAATTGTTAGTGAGTACACTAAAGTAGTTGATGAAGCCATAAAAAAAGGTTCAAAATAACTTGAACCTTTTTATTTTTGATTATTTTTAAGTAATTTATAATAACCTATATTTTCTTCATAAAATAATAGTTTATTTTGACTTTCTTTAATAATTTTACCAATATAACTTTTTGATACATTTTCTATATCCGATATTTCTGAAAGTGATAGGTTTTCATTATAATAAAGTTCTAAAACACTTTTTTGTTTATCAGTAAATAAACATTTATAAATATTATAAAGCTCGCTATAGTAAATAAAATTTTCCATTATAGCATATCCTTGAATAAACCATAGATATAGTTTTCAATATCAAATGTATCTAAGTCTTCCATTTTCTCTCCGAGTCCAATGAATTTAACAGGAATATTTGTATTTTCCTTAATAGCAAGAACTATTCCTCCTTTTGAGGAACTATCTAATTTAGTAAGAACTATACCAGTAATATTTGTGATTTTTTTAAATTCAGTTGCTTGCATAATACCATTTTGACCAGTTGTTGCATCAATTACCAAAAGTGTTTCGTGAGGAGCACCAGGTATAAGTTTACCTATTACTCTATTAATCTTTTCTAGTTCATTCATAAGATTAACTTTATTTTGAAGCCTTCCTGCAGTATCGACTAAAACAATATCATTATTATTTTCTATTGCCTTTTGTATACCATCATATATTACTCCAGCTGGATCAATATTTTCTTTACCATAAAAGTCTGTTCCAACTTTTTCACTCCAAAGTTTTAATTGTTCAACAGCACCAGCACGGAATGTATCTCCCGCAACCATCATTACACTTTTACCTATATTTTTAAATTTATAAGCAAGTTTGGCAATTGTTGTAGTTTTACCTACTCCATTTACGCCAATCATTAAAATAACTGTTGGACCATTTTCACTATAATTTATTTTATCAGTTAAATTTTCACCTTCAACATAAATAATGAAAAGTTCATCGACAATTACTTCATTTAAATATTTTGTATCAATAATATTTTCTTTTCTTACTCTTTCTTTAATTCTATCCATAAATTTAAAGACAGTATTTATACCAATATCGGCACTTATAAGTATCTTTTCAAGTTCATCAAAATATTCATCACTAACTTTAGTATATTTAATACCAAGTAAATTTAATTTTGAGACAAATTCATTTCTTGTTTTTTCTAAACCTTTTTCATATTTAGTGGTTACTTCATCATCAGTTTTCTTAGTAAATTTATCTTTTAATTTTGTAAAAAATGACATTATAACTCCACATTATGATAAATATTTGAAACATCCTCAACATCATTAAGCATATTTAAAAGAAGTTCAAATTTTTCTTTATCTTCACCCTCTAAAGTGACTTTATCTTTTGCAAACATTCCTACTTCATCATATAGATAATCAACATTTGGAATAACTTTTTCAATTACATCTTTTAATTTATTTTCATCTGTTGGATTAACTGAAATTGTAATAACTCCATCTTCACTTTCAAAGTCCACTGGCTCGATACCTTCCTCTAAAAGTTTATCAAATATTTCTTCTTCATTATCATATTTAAATGAAACAACTCCTAGATAATCATAATTATAAGCAACTGAATTTGTTACTCCTAAACTTTTATGTACTTTATTAAAGGCTGCTCTTACAAAACCTACAGTACGATTTACATTATCTGTTAAACATTTAATAATAAGTGTTGAAGCTCCTGGTCCAAAACCTTCATAAGTTACTACCTCATATTCATCTTGTCCCATTCCTTTTGCCTTATCAATCGCTCTATTAATTATATCTGAGGGTACCTCATTTTTTTTAGCCTTTTCAATAATTCTTTTTAATACAATATTAGAATCTGGATCAGGAATACCTTTCTTTGCTGCTAAATAAATTTCTTTAGCAAATGTTGTATAAATTTTTCCTCTTGCAGCACCTGTTTTTTGAATGCTTGCTTTTCTAACTTCGTATGCTCTTCCCATATTTTCTCCTTCTTTCTAGATTTATTATACCAAATAAAGGTTAAAAACTAAATAAAAACTAATTATGTTTTTCTAGTATTAGCTTTCTTGTTATAAAATTATATACCATTACAATAGCTGTAGCAAATAGTTTTACGATCATTACATCTATTCCAAGTTTCTTTGTACCTAAATATATAAGTACTTCATTAATACCTAATCCTACTACACTTAATAGGACAAAGATAATTACTTCTTTAGGTGTTTGTTTTTTTGCTTCAAAAACCCATTTTGTACTTAGAAAATAATTAAATGTAAGAGAAATAATAAATGATATTGCAGCACTTATAAGTTCATTTAATCCTATTACTTTTGCAAGTAAGAATAATATTCCATAATCTATTACAAAAGCAATACCTCCGACTACACCAAATTTTAATATTTGATTTATTAATTTTTTCATATTATTTCTTCATTAAATTCATAAGTAGTTCATATTGTTTTTTATTATTTTTAGCAACTACTCCTAAAACGATACCTGATAAATACATCATTAAAGTTAATAAGAATAATATACTTGCAATTACAAATCTTATTTGATGAACAGGTATATTACCTAATACTGGAATACCTAATATTAAACTAATAATTAATAAAAGTGTTCCAAGTATTCCAAAAAATGATCTTGGTTTATATTCTTTAAAAAGTACCGCAATTGTTTTAAGTACTTTAAAACCATCTTTATATGTATTAAGTTTTGATACACTTCCTTCTGGTCTATCTTTATAATTAACTGGAACTTCCACTAAATGATAGTTTTTATCTACTGCATGAATAGTCATTTCTGTCTCTATTTCAAATCCTTTTGATAAAACTGGAAATCCTTTTACAAAATCATAACTAAATGCACGATAACCTGTCATTATATCTTTTACATTATTAGAAAATAATTTATTAATTAAAAATCTTACCATTTTATTTCCTAAATTATGAAATGGTCTTTTGTTTTCTGTAAAATATGTTGAGGAAAGTCTATCTCCAATTACCATATCAGCCTTTTTAGATAATATTAAATCACACATTTCTCTTGCATTTTCGGCTGGATATGTATCATCTCCATCTATCATTATGTAACACTCGGCATCAATATCTCTAAACATTGAACGAATTACATTTCCTTTTCCTTGTTTATATTCATAAACTACTGTTGCTCCAGCTTTTCTTGCTATTTCATCGGTATGATCGCTAGAGTTATTATCATACACATAAATTGTTGCCTCTGGTAAAGCTTTTTTATAATCCTTTACTACTTTGGCTACTGTTTTTGATTCGTTATAACACGGTATCAATACTGCTATTTTTTCCATAGTACCTTCTTTCTTAATTATATACTAACATACTTTATATATAAAAGCAAAAAAAATATTAAAACCTATTAATAAGTTCTAATATTTTGTTATTTTAAATATCTTTTTAAATATAAACCTGTATAAGAATTTTTATTTTTTACTATTTCCTCAGGAGTACCAGTACAAACTATTTTACCGCCACCATCTCCGCCTTCAGGCCCTAAATCAATAATATAATCTGCAACTTTAATTACATCCAAATTATGTTCAATTACAATAACAGTATCACCATTATCAACAATACTATTTAATATTTCAAGTAATTTTTTAATATCATCAGTATGAAGACCTGTCGTTGGTTCATCTAATATAAATACACTCTTACCAGTGGCCTTCTTTTGAAGTTCTTTAGAAAGTTTAACTCTGCCGGCTTCACCTCCAGAAAGTTCTACAGCACTTTGACCAAGTTTAATATATGAAAGGCCAACATCATTTAAAACTTTTAATTTGTTATATATTTTAGGAACATTTTCAAAAAATTCTAGAGCCTCACTTACACGCATATCAAGTACATCAGCAATATTTTTACCTTTATATGTTACACTTAAAGTCTCTTTATTATATCTTTTACCATGGCATACATCACAAGTTACATAAACATCAGGTAAAAAATGCATTTCAATCTTTTTAACACCATCACCTTGACAGGCTTCACATCTTCCACCTTTTACATTGAAAGAAAATTTACCCTTATCATAACCTTTGATTTTAGCCTCTTTAGTATTTGTAAATAAATCTCTAATATCATCAAAAACGCCTACATAAGTTGCTGGATTACTTCGTGGTGTTCTACCAATAGCATCTTGTGTAATCATTACAACCTTATCAATATTAGAAAGGCCTTCGACTTTGTCACATTTACCAGGAATAACTTTTGATTTATAAACATAATTTTGAAGTGTTTTATAAAGTATTTCATTTACTAAAGTACTTTTACCACTTCCAGAAACACCAGTTACACAAACAAATTTGCCTAACGGAAAATCTACATCAATATCTCTTAAGTTATTTTCTTTGGCACCTTTGATAGTTAAGAACTTATTATTACCTTTTCTACGAGTTTTAGGTACATCAATTTTAAGTTCTCCACTTAAATATTTACCTGTTAAACTATTTTTATTTTTCATAACTTCCTCAGGAGTACCAAAAGCCACAACATTACCGCCATTTTCTCCAGCACCAGGTCCAATGTCCACTAAAAAGTCGCATTGTCTCATTGTATCTTCATCGTGTTCAACTACAATTAAAGTATTTCCTAAATCTCTCATTTCTTTAAGACTATCAATAAGTCTTTGATTATCTCTTTGATGAAGTCCAATTGAGGGTTCATCAAGAACATATAATACTCCAGAAAGTTTACTTCCTATCTGAGTAGCTAACCTAATTCTTTGGGCTTCACCACCAGATAATGTTTCTGCACTACGATTTAAAGTCAAATAATTAAGTCCAACATTTTCCAAAAATGTAAGTCTATTAATGATTTCCTTTAAAACAAGTAAACTTATATTTTTTTCTTCTTCATTAAGTTTTAAACTTTCTAAGAAATTTTTAAGTTTTGTTAAGTTCATATCTGTTAAATCATAAATATTCTTTTTATTTATAAATACATTTAAGACTTCTTTCTTTAGTCTTGTACCTTTACATTTTTCACAAGTACTTTCAACCATATAATTCGAAAGCCAATCTCTTACCCAAGATGCAGATGTTTCAATATATCTTCGCTGAAGTAAATTAACTACGCCTTCATAATAATCTGTTACATATCTAACATTTCCAGTTTTTGATTCATACTTAAAATCAAGTTTTTCTTTTGTACCATAAAATATAATATCAAGTTTTTCACGAGAAATATTTTTAACTGGAGTATCCATATCTATATCATATTTTTTACATACTTGTTTTAAAGCACTAAAATATAAATTATTATCATTATTTATAGGAAGAAGTGCACCATGATTTAAAGTTTTATCTTTATCAGGCATTATAAGATCCTCACTTATTTTAAGTTTAGTTCCAATACCCTTACATTCATCACAAGCTCCATAAGGTGAGTTAAATGAAAAAAGCCTTGGTTCTAGTTCAGGAATAGAATAATTACATTTATTACAAGCATATTTTTCACTCATAACTATTTCTTCTTCATCAATTAAAAATACCACTTTACCATTTGCCATTTTACAAGAGGCTTCAATATCTTCGAAAATTCTGCTTCTTTCATCACTTGCAACAGTTAATTTATCAATTACTATATCTATATTATCTTTTTTATTTTTTTCTAATGAAAAATCATCATCAACATTAACAAAACTACCATTTACTCTAAGTTTAGTATAACCACTTTTTTTAGCCTCTTCGATTTCTTCCTCATGCATACCTTTTTCACCATGAATTATTGGTGATAAAATACTTATTTTTTTACCATCATATTCCATAATTTTATTAGTCATTTCCTCAATAGATTGACTCTTAATAGGAATTTTATGAGTTGGACAATAAGGTACACCTATTCTAGCAAATAAAAGTCTTAAATAATCATATATTTCCGTAATTGTTCCCACTGTTGAACGAGGATTTTTATTCGTAGATTTTTGATCAATACTAATTGATGGTGATAATCCTTCGATTGAATCAACATCTGGTTTTTCTGTACCACCGATAAACTGCCTTGCATAAGCAGATAAGCTTTCAACATATCTTCTTTGACCCTCAGCAAAAATTGTATCAAATGCTAAACTACTTTTTCCACTTCCTGATACACCAGTCATTACAATTAATTTATTTTTAGGAAGTTCAATATTTATATTTTTTAAATTATTTTCTCTTGCTCCCTTTACTATAATTTTATCCATACTATCCCTTCTTTGCTTTTATTATTCTACCACAAAAATTATTTTTTTTGCATAATTAATATAACATATTTAAAAGTATATTTCAAGTACACTTGTTCGATTAAATTCAAAATAAAAAATAATAGTTTTATTTACTATTATTTTCATTATAAACTTCAACTTTTTTTAAGCAATAATTTCCTTTTGGATGAGTAAAACACTCCATACAAACATCATAGTCTTTTTCTACCATATCAAACCCTGTTATAAGTGGATAAATACCATTCATAATACTTGGTAAGAAAAATATTACAACAGCAATTATAAATTTTGTAATAAGACCTCTGATACCTTTTTTAACTTCTTTATCATCATCAGATATAACTGCTTTTCCAAGAGTAATTATACCTAATACAATTAATGCAATTGGTAACACAATTTTAAATATTAAAAGTACATAACCAAGCCCTTGCCATATTGTTATAGTACTAGCACAAAATCCATTTTCTGTTCCTATATTCATAATTTCACCCCTTTGGTAACAATACTATACCATATATTAGAAAAAATTACAAATAAAAAACCATTATTTAATATATAATGGTTACTTACTAACTTGACAGTTATTTGGACTACTTATACAATTTACACAAATCATATAATCTGCTTCAACTTCACTAAATCCGTTAACAAGTTTGAAACATGCTGTAACAAGGTTTGGTAAAAAGAATATAACAACTGCAGCAATAAATTTAGTAATTAATTTATTAACTTGAGTTTTAATCTCTTTATCATCATCAGCAAGAACAGCCTTTCCAAGTCCTATAATTCCTAGAACAATAAGCATAATAGGAATAACTATTTTTAAAATTAAAACGATTCTTCCAATGAATTGCCATACCTCAGCAGTAGTAGAACAAAAAGCACCATTTCCAACATTATCAATACCTGACATATACAACTCTCCTTTACATACCTTTATTTTACCTTTTTTACCTAATTATGTCAATAATTAAGTGTCTACTTTACATCATTTATCTAAATAAACTAAATCCTTTTGAATCATGATCATCTATTCTTGTAAAACCTAATTCTTTAAGTAGCTTCTTTATAACTACATTATCATCAATTTTATCATCAACATTTGGCATATTATAAAAGACTTTGCTTCCACTTTCTTTTTCAAAATCAGCAACATCACTTTGTGAAAGTACACTTCTATTTAAAATAATTTTTTTACCTTTTAATTTATTAAATGCTTGTCTATCTAATTTAATTAATTTATTAAGTTGAATTAATCCTGGTTCTATTAAATAAAGAACATCAGTAAAATAACTTTCAACATCAGCATTATTCATATCTATTAATATAACTTCAGTTTCATTATTATTTAAATTACTTAAATACTTATTTAATTCAAAACTATTAACATTAATATCAAGATTATTATCATTAAAATATATTAAATCACCCTTATCAAGTTCACATGCTTTAACTTTATAATTTTTTTCTAAGTGTTTTTTTAATAAATATGTAAGAGTTGTCGCTCCAGCATGCTCTGTAACATTCTTAATACCAATAATTCTTTGTCCTATAAAACCAACATTATTTGTTTTAGCATTATCATTAAGTTTAGGTTCTTCCATACGCATATTTAAATCTTGATAATTTGCAACATCTTTATATGTATTTGGATTATCTATTAAAAATGGTATTGCATCAGCATTTTTTGTAAAATTATAAATACCCATAGACACTAAACTAGATAAATACATTGGTGAGGATACAACATTAGAATCATCTAAAAGAATAATAACTTTAGACATGTCAAATGCCACGGATAAATTTTGTATTGTATTAATATTTTCATAATCCTCAATGGCTGTAATATCAAGTATCATTTTATTGTAATAAAAATTTTTAAAAGTTGCAGCTAAATCATCAACTGTAAATACTCCATTTAAAGTTTTTATTACATCGATTCCTAAACTCATTAAAACACTTTCATTTTTATTTGAAATAATAACATTCATTTTATTCTCCTATTTATATAATAATTTTGTTTCACCAATTGCTCTAAAATTAAATAATGTATTAAGAATTGGTATATCAAGTTGATAAAAAACATATATCTGATAATAATAACCTTTTAAAGTATCATCACTACCATTTTTTTGTGCTGGTATTTTAGCGATACAAAATGAATCTTTTCTACCAGTCATAGTTTTTTCACCAGTTCGTTGATAACCAGCAACTACGGCTTTAGTTTTTTGCTCATTCAAATAATTTTCTATATCTTCACAAGAACCAGTTTGTCTATATGAATTACTATCAAGTGAATCTATAATCTTTTGTAATGTTTCTTCATCTTTTAGCCTTGTGTTACAAGATCCCGAAGAACATTCTGCAGATAAATCAAGACCACCTGCTGATTCTAATATTGATACTAATTGATCTTTTATTGCAAAAGCATTGGATTGATTTAATGTATATGACATAATACCTGCAAAAATTAATATTAAAACTACAACAATCAAAAATAATTGTATTCCGCCTATTCCTTCTCTCATACTCTACCCCTTATAATTACACAAAAATTCTTTACCATCTAAATAGCATTTAACCATTCCATCTTGATCTGGTTCCGGTAAGCATTTTGCTTTTTCACAACTGGTTTGCGTAACAAAATTATTTTTAATCATTGGCCAAATAGTAAAGTAAAAAAAGGCTATTAGAATAGCCACACAAATAATAACAACAACAAGATTTGATAGTTCTCCCGTAGCCCTTTTCATAACTTACTCCTTAATTAATCTTTAGTTTCACAATCACATAAAATTGTGTCATCACTAATTGTCATATCATCATTATAATAATGACATTCTTGTTTTTTACCATCGCAATCGCCACATTGAATTGCAGTTTGACAATAAGTTCTCGCTCTAATTGCGGCCTTTAATGCTGGATATAAGAATACAGTAAATAATGATAATATTGCAGCAATTGCAACTACAGTAATAACTGTTGTACTTAATTCACCAGTAGCTTCTTTCATTTGATAACTCCTCCTTTATTATATATTTTTATTATAGCAATTTTTTTTATTTTTATCAATAGACTTTACACTATATGTTAATCATTTGTAAAACGGCTAGTATTAAGACTATCATAACCCCTACACCTGTAGTAATTAACATTTTCATTGTCATACCTTCCATCTTATCAAGTCTATTTTTATATCTTGTTTCTCTTGCTTTTTGTTGAAGCGATGAAATAGATTTAGAAAAAGTTAGTAATTGTTCTTGTTTTCTTTCCTGTCTTCCTAAACTTAATCTATATAAAAGTCTCATCATTCTCATACTATCTCTTACAGGATATGTCTTGGCAAACTCCATGTAAGGATTAATTGTATCATCACCGGAATTAATTGCATTTATTAAATCTTGTAATCCAGGTTTAAATATTTCTGGTGCATCATTAATTGATTTACCAATCGCAACAGGAACAGTATAGTGTTGAATTAATATTTCAATACTTTTTAAGTAATGTGGTAAAAGTGAATCAATTTGTGCAATATGTTTTCTATAATAACTTTTTAAATTCATATAAGTTATCTTAAATACGCCATAACCGGCAGCACAAGCAATAACAATTTTGATTGCGGAAAATCCTCCGGTTATTGACCACAAAAACGCAAGTATTAAAGCAATTAATCCATTTCTAACTCTTTTATTAAAAAGTATATCAGGATTTACAGCATTACCATATTTGGCTTTAACATAAAAATCCCAGTCACTTTCCTTTAATTTTCTAAATATTGCTTCATTATCACTAATTAATTTGCTAAAACTAATTTGGCCTGTAGCAAACATTACACCATAAATAATTACCCCTAAAATAATAATCTCATAATACATACTATTCTACCCCCACATCTTCATTATAATACTTTTCTCCTTTTAATAAGAATAAAGCATTAACAATAATTATAGCGTGTAAAATAATTTGTACATACCATAAATCCAAAAGTTCTATATATCTTTCTGAACCATACATATACTGAACTGCAAGTATTAAGAAAAATAATGCTAGACCAAATTTAATAAATTTTGAATGGAATTGTTTTCTATCCATTTGATCTCTATAAACACCCTCAACTAAAGCATCTATATCCATTGACATATTTTCCAAACTTTGACCAGCATCTCTTGCACCTTCCTTAGTAATTTGAAAGAACAATTGATGCATATTTTTAACCATATAATATGGATATTTTTTATTAAAATAATCTATTGATTCGTCTATCGTACCATTTTGATAGGACATATCAATCATTTTTTTTAGATCTCCAAGAACAGGTTCTTCGATTATACCTGAATCTCTAACACCTTCAAGGGCTTTAACAAAACTTTGAGTTGTATTAAATTCCATAATTACGTTAGTGGTATAAGTCTCAATTTGCTCAAATATAAATTCTGAATAAATTCTTTGACATCTTAAATATGCTAAATAAGGTATAACTGAAATTGCTAAAGTAGCATATAAAATTGAAAGTAAAATATTATAAAAATAAAGATAAGCAACAACTCCAGCAAAACCTGCGAACATTACAATTTGTGAAATATATTGTCTTGTTGTGAATTCTTGTCCTAACTCCTTTGCTTTAGCTCTAACTGTTTTAAATGAATACGGTGCATATTTTTCATATGCTTCGGATGCCGTAGTAATAAAAAATTTATATACATTTTCACCAGGATTTTTACGATATAATATTATAAAAATTCCTAGAAATAGTAATATAATAAATTCTATCATAAAACTCCTTTCTATAATGTATCTAGTTCAACATTTTGATTTACATTATCCTCTTTAGGAACACTATTTTTTGCTTCACTAAATAAAGATTCATCCAAAATTTTTCCTTGTGCTCCAAAATAATCTTTTAAATATTTAGTAGGTTTATTATAATTAATTGTTCCATCTAAACTTTTTGAAAAAATCTGATTTGCTTTTGCTTCATTATTTTCATCAACATAAAATTCAGTTACTTCAACAATCTCACGTTGAAATCTCTGAAGTTCTGCACTCATATAACCTTTAACGTGAATACCAATTTGTACATATCTATGAATAGATTTTAAGAATTGTTCAATATCTTGATTACTTTCAAGAAGTGAATACATACGCATTGGAATATGGCTTGCACTATCTGAATGGATTGTTGATATAATGTTATGTCCTGATGAAATTGAGTTACGTACCGCAGTAACAGCCTCTGCAGAACGAACTTCGGATAGTAATATCCATTTAGGGTTCTGTCTCATACAAGTAACAAGTACATCTGAATAAGATGCAATATTATTTGTTTTCATTGCAACGATATCCCTATGTGGAAATATTCTATCAAGGTGTAGTTCTAGAGTATCTTCAATCGTAATAATTTTTTCATTTTCTTCAGTATTCGAAGCAAGGTATTTTGCAAGTTCTGTTTTACCTGAACCAGTTTCTCCGGAAATTAATATATTACAGTGTGCTTTTACACACGAAATTAAAAAGTTATGAATATTTTCGGTTACATATTTTTCACTTAATAATTTATTCTTGTTTAATCTTATTTTTGCAGGTGTTTTTCTTATAACACATGCAATTCCGTTTGTGGCAATACTTTCGTGAACAAAGTTAAGACGAAGTTCTGTACTTTCAGCATCCAAAAATGGATGAGCCATATTAAATGTTGTTCCCATAACATTTGAACATTGGAAAGCAAGTTTTTCCATTAATGCATTATTTATTTCTGGCCTATTAACCATATAAATACCTTTATCAAGAGTTTTTAACCAAACATTACCTCCATTTGAATACGAAATATCGGTAATGTTATCGTCATTTAAAAACTCTGTAATAGGTCCAAAATCTAACTGTGAAAATATTGTATCTTTCACAAAATATCACTCCTTTTTATTCTGTTGGTAATGTAGCGGTTTTTGCTAATATAAAATTTTTTAAATAATCAATTGTTACTGTATCAGCATTTAAATCTGTATAATGTTTATTTCTTGGAACTGGTACTAAAGTAATTCCAGATACATAACCAGCTTTCATTAAAAGTTCGTACATATCATTAGGTACTGCGAATAAAAGCTCTGCTGGGGTTCTTGTTTCAGTTGATCCAAAAACATCTTTACCACTACTATCACGAACACCTAAAACTGAAATACTTTCAATAAACTTACCAAACATAATTTTACCAGTATCATCTGTTGCTTTTAAATAAAGGTCAATTTTATCACCAGGATAAATTGAATTACCAAAAGTTGTATGGTTGTTTACTGACATACTATAAATTGTATGTTTATCTGGAATATCATCAAACACAGAATTTGGTAGTTCTGCTTTAGTAACTACTTGAGTCTTATAAAATAATCCTCCCTTAGGTATTGATGTTCCGGTTGTAATATAGTAACCAATTAATGACCCTTGATTTTGAATTATATCTGCAGTCTTTAGTAATTTACTATTAACCTCGACCATACCAATTTTATCCTCAGTTATCTCATCAGTAGCGTGAAGTTCCTCTTTTGCATAAGGTACTTTTATTGGTGTTGTTGCCTCTTTAACTCTCATATTGTAAAAGAACCAAAGTACAACTACTCCCGCAAGTACTAGTAAAATAGTAACAGTATTTTTATTTGCTATTGTTTTCTTAAAAAAAGCACTAATATTTCCCATCTTTATCCTCCTTTGATACTATCATCTATCATATCAATTATAACAATAATTATTTTTATTTTCAATAACTTCAAAACAAAAAATCAAAAAAAGAAAGCGAACCGCTTTCCTTTGAATTTTTATTTTAAGCAAATGCTATATATTCAGTAAAATATTTATTAACATTTTCTTCGCTAACGCAAGATTTACCAGCCATAGGATTATAGACATTATAACATTTACCAGATGCACTATAACCATAAATTGTATAATAATGTCCACTATTAGTACTAGCAAGTCCTGAACCACTCGGAGGATATGTTCCCGGAGCCAATGATGCTACAACTGGGTGACCTGCTTTTAATTGTTCATAAATTTTGTCAGCATAACCACCTGTTTTACTTCCAAAAGAACCACCACTTGCAACTGGACTAATACCTATAGATTGATAAAATGAATTACCACTTGCATAAGATGCTTTTCTACCACAAAATCCTGCATCACTTGAAGTATAATTGTAAGATTCTGGATTACCATTTAAACCAGATTTAAACATTCCAACATAGGCGCCAGCAGCAACATTATTATAGTCACTACTTGAAACACCCGTATAATCTTTTAATGCTTGACCTTTACCAAGCATATATGCTGTCTCTGTTATAGCGATTGGTCCACAAGCACAACCAAAATTAACATTAAATGATCCCCAAGTAGTATCAACATTTATATTTCTTTGGGTTTGGCTAATGCTTGCAGGTGTACCAGCACTTTGGTCAGTTTTTTCACCATTATTTGGCGTTTCTTCTGTAGGATTACTAGGATTATTCGGAGTTGTTGGGTTTGAACTTCCTCCTCCAGTATATCTATTTCCATCTTCCTCAACTGAGGCATTATTAACAGGGTCAACTTTAGATTCTAATATAGCATCTACTTTATTAACAATATCAAAAGTTGTTGAATCTCCACTTACATTAAATGCTCCTGATTTACTTGATACTTTTACACCTATTTTCGGAGGTGCTTCGTAAACTTCAGTAAATTCAATCGTATAAGTTGTTGAAAATGAGGCCTCTTCAGCAAATCTTCTTAAAAATACTTCATAGAACTTTTCTTTATTCATTTTAAGTTCTCCATAAGTACGATAATAACCATAATCAATTGCATCAACCATTGATGCCTCTGAAATTTCTTTTATTAAATAATAATCTTGAGTATTTGTTGATGTAAAGCTCTGGATAAGAAGGAGTACAACTATAATAAATACTCCAAAAACCATTAGCCAATATCCCCAATAGGATTCTTTCATATTTTTACTCCCTCCTTACTTCCAAGATGGTCCAACATCTGGAATTCCATCGCCATTAACATCTAGAGAACTAAATGTATATATAGTCCAATAATCATTTGTTACTATTAAATTATCATTATTCTTTGTATATCCAACATAAGGCTTACTAAATTGTTCTTTTGCTTTCGTACGACCTTCTTTATTTTTAACATCAACTTCTCCACCAAAGTTACCATCAATTAATTCATCAACAAATGAAGAATAACAGAATATATTAGCCATTACACATTTACCAGAATCTCCATCTTTCTTCCAAGTGTAACCTGCTTTCTTACATCCTTCTTCATCCCTATCTAGCTGATAATCATAACAAGTCATTGTATCATTGTTATAGGATTCTTGAGATTTATTATATTCACGAATTTTATTAATCATATTTGTATCCATTACAACTTTTAATGAATAATTTTCAACTTTAGTACTTCCTGTAGAGTCAGGTTCTTCCTCCGAAGAAGTATCATTTGCTCTAGCAGTTATTTCCTCAATTGTATCTTTAGCTTTTCTAGCAACTAATGAGTTTTTATAAACACTTGGATCACTTTCCCAGTTATATCCAATTGTACGATCATTAGGGAATAAGTTACCTGGACTTACCGGTCTAAAATCATAGTTTGGTTTATTTGCATTGTCTTTACCACCCTCAGGTGTTACAGAACAAACGCCAATACATTTTACAGTACAATTTGGACAACAGTTGAAGTTGTTTTCACACGCTTCTCCAGGTTGACATCCTACTGCAAGAAGGGCTTCTTCTCTCGAACCTTTTTGCTGACAACTTTCATCATAATGGGTTGTACTACATACATAATAACTTTGTGATTTTTCAACACAGTATGGTCCACCATCATTTACTGGGCAAAGTCGTTCTTGACATTTATCCCAATCTTCATTAGCTTCACATTCTGTTTTATAATGGTTATTTCCAGATGCATCTGTACAAGTATTTTGATTTACTTCGTATGTACAAGCATATTCATTTGAATTAACTTCATCGTTATTTTTAGTAGTAACATTTTCTCTTATTACAGAGGATAAACTATTACCTAAATTACTAAATATTCTTCCGTTTTCACTAACATTTGAATAGAATGTACCAAAATTATTTAATGTTAATTTATAATAATATGTTCCTGTAGGTGTATTAATTCCGACTGGAAGACCATCTACAATATCATAATTTGTTATTTCGTGTTCTGGTGTTGCTTCAATCTTAACATCACCATCATCGTGGCCAGTATAATAAACTCTCTCAGTTTTATAAGTTCCTTTTGAAGATGCTATTTTATGAACATAATCAACTTTTGTAATCTTATGTAATGAATTATCTAAATTATTTCCAACGTGAACAATACCCTCGATACCTGTATCAAGATCTTCATCAAGCACCATCCAATGATATTCATCATCATAGTCTAATGTTGTACTTCCCTTACACTGTTCATACTCATTATCAATATCACCATCACAATACCAAGTAGATACATGAGTATCATCATCAATATCTTGAATTGAAGTGCTTTCACTACAAGTTACTTTTCCTCCCGTAGTATCTGCACATTTTTCTGCATTTACTAATGCATCAGGGCTATACATAAAGTCACAATTCATTCCGTGTTCACAAGAAGCACCTTGAACTGAACTAATCCATCTTGTTGATGAAATACCTGGTTCAGGTTCTTCATAACTATATTGAACATCAGGATTATATCTATATATCATATCCCAGAAAGCAATTTCGCCATATGCTTGTGATTTATCATTCTGCTTACTTGAGTAATCGTGATCAGCAGCACAAGAATTATATTTATCTACTATTTGACGAAGATCTTCGAGTAAAGTTTTAAGTGTTTGTTTTGCACCTTGTGCAGCACTTTCAAATTTACTCTTTTGGTCTTCCCAATCTTGTTGAGCAGTCTTTTCTACTTTACATTCACCTGAGGTTGAACAAGAATTACCAGATGCTGAACAAGTTTTTCCATTAATAAATTTACCAAATTGAGTTGGACTAATCGAACCAGTAGATACATCTATAGTCCATTTATCTTCACCTTCAGTAATAGTTGCATATTGATATTTATCACTATGAACTACATTATAATAATAGTCATAAATAGATGGTATATTTGAACAACCAGCAAATGTTTGATTTCCATTTGCATCTGTGTAGTATCTTGAATTACAAGTTTCATTTGTACATTCCATTGGTTTTGATTGTGTCCATTGATATTGCTTGTAATTTTCATAATTTTCTAACCATTCATTATAAGTGTCAAGTATTTCTTTTTGTTTTTTAACAACATCCTCAGTATATTTTTTATAATCTAATTTAGTCGTATAGCAATCTTGTTGTCCTTTTAATGAAACACTAATTTGGAAATATCTTCCTGATTCAGTACTTCTTTTATAAGGAACACCAAATATGTAATCTTCCTTACATTTAACTTCACAATAAGCATTATCTGCTACCATATCAGCGTACTCATTATCAACTAACTTATATGGATTTTCGGCTTTATCTTTACTATTTTTAGATAGTAAACATTTCTTTATATTATATTTACCACTTTCAGCATTGTATGCCTCTCTAAATTCATATTCTACATTTCCATTTTCATCAGGTTCTTCACCATCTTCACAAATATTTGGAAGTGTTGAAGTTGGATCACAAGTTGTTTCATCACATAAACTTGTATCTAATTCAAACTCGTCTTGAATAGGTTCTCCCTCAGAAGCTATAAAGAACCTTTGTTGGCCAGTTGAATTTCCAGCAGCATATAATACTGCTCCTCCATCTTCATTAGAATATTCATATTTAAATTTAATTTTTACATCACAATCTTCTTCTTCAGAATTATCATCAGATACTTCCTGTGAATCATCACTTGATGGACGTGACACTAAGAAACCTACATAAATTGTTCCTTTTCTATCCTCTAATTTTTTAGAAAGGTCGTCTCCTTCAGAAAGTGCTTCCCAACCATCTTCAGTTTGTAAAAATTCAGTTGAAGTTCCTAAAAGTTTAACTTCTGTTGAATCATTATCTTTCTCTACTTCATAACCTAAATATTTAAAATATTCAGAATCAGAACTTGTATCAGTTATATTATTTATATCTACTTTAACAGAAACTATTTTTTTTATAACTCCATCGGCTTTTTCTGGTTCAGTAGCAGGTCCTTTTTCAACTTTACTTTCGCCACCTTCATTACCAAACTTTTCATTTGCGTAATTCATAGCCTCAATTAAAAGCTGTTTAATGCCATCAAATCCACCACAGCTAACAGATGTTCCTCCACCGGAACCTCCATTACCACCAGAACCGTTTCCACCATTATTAGAATCTGCAACATATTTATAACAACCATTTCCTACGGATTCACAAGAACCACTATTATTTGTTTTTTTCATTCCATCGCATTGATCTTTAGTATATTCACCTGAAGCATTACATTTATTATTTGTATTTCCTGAAGTATCTTCTGCAACATAGAAACATTTTGTTGTATTATCTTGCTTACAAGTATATTTTTTAGTATTAAATGATTGTTGTTCCATTTTTGATGCTTCATTATTACAATTATCCAAGCTTGTTTGAAGTTTTTGTGCAGTATCACAATTATTATTGTTACTTCCATTAGAATTTGATGTATCACATTTTCTACAACCATCATTTTCTCTTTTGCTTGAATATTTATCACAAGATTTGCAAGATGAACCATTTAACTGTACCCAAGCTTTTTCAGTACTATCATATTTACAATGTAAATTTGCATTGTCAGAACAAGCTGCTGCAGAACTAAATGTACATCTTTTTATTATCTTACATCCAAATTTGCCACTTGTATTATTTTGATATCTTCCATCATAACATTCAAACACATTGCTTGTTTTATCACAACTGGTTCCTGTTGAAACAAAACATCCTTCCGCATTTTTATAACAACCTTGGCCAGTAGCATCAGCACATTCAGCAGCATTTGAATAACATTTATTTTCTAATAAATTGATTTTATCAAATCCTAGAAGGGCAATACTTTTACCACCTTCATCAGGATTGCTATTCTTTTTACTAGAATTAGATAAGAATTCCGTTAATGTTGAACTAAATGTTGAATCGGATTTCATACAATTAACTGCTGCATCTATTTTTGCTAAATAATCTGCTGTTCCAGTATGAGACCAATTAAGCATTCCTTTTGATACAAGAAGTCTAATCGCTAAATGTATTTGTTCTTTATCAGAACCATTTTTCATTAAATATAATACTGCATAATCTCCTTTAAGTTTTGGCATCATTCTACTTACAACATATGATGCACCTTGACCTGCAGCTTTACCTCTATCCATACAATATGCATCATAAGTTTTTCCTCCACCAGTAACTGTATGAAGTTGATATTGTTCATTAAATCCGTAAGATGCTGAATGAGTTTGAGAAGCACCTGGAGATAAAGTAAATTGGTCTCCTACATTAAGAGCATTAACATTAACCATTATAGATAATAATAAAAATATAAATATTGATTTAATTATCTTTTTCATATAATATCCTTTCTTCTTTTTACCTGAAGGAAAATAACTACTCCCCCAACAACAAGTATTGTACAACCTGCTCCTATAAATATTTCTTTATGTTCTTTTATAAATTCTCCAAGTTTTTGAAAAAAAGATTTATTTTTTTCTTCCTCTTCTTGTTTCTTTTTATTTTCATATTCCTGAAATTTATTCATAAAATCAGTTATTTCCATATCTTCAAAAGAAACATATTTTTCGCATAAATAAAATTCAGGATTATCTTGGCAAAAACCAAAATCATAAAATTCATTATATCTTGGAGTTGTCAAATAAAATGTTCTAACCTTCTTCTTAGGACAAGTTGTATTTGTAGACGGATAAACATCAAACGTAAAAGTATGTGTTTCCATAATATCTTCTAAATCAAAACTTGCAACTCCATCTTTAACATCTGAATAATTAAACGTTTTATTAAAACCTTTAGTTTTAACTGTTACATAAAAGTTTTCACTTAAATTTAGTATAGATATTTTAAAATAATTATATCCTTCACACTCAGACTGGCCATCGTTACAACTAAATGATGAATCAAACTGTCCTGTCTGTTCTTCATAAATCGCCTTTATTGTCGCCGCTTCACTATTGAGTTTAGCTTGCTCCTCATAATCACACACCGCGTGAACATTTTTTGTTATTAATAATACTGCAAATAAAACAAAAATTTTCTTTACATCTTTCATAATGCTTAGCACCATCCCTACTATTAAAATAGTACCATATTCTTTTTTTATTTTCAATAAAAACTAAACTTTTTTGTTAAATAATGGGTTTATTTATCACAAAAAAATAAATAAAAATCTTCATTACCGACTTTTATTTATTTTGATTATTATAGTAATTAAATTCTGATAGTTCTATAGCAAGCTGTTCAAGGTCATCATCACCCTCAATTTCATTTAATTCAAATATTAAACTAGATAAATTATCAAACTTCTTATAATCAACATCGTACTTTTCTAATGTTTTTATTTCATTATTAGATAAATACATTTTATTTTCTCTTTCTTCTTTTAAATCATTTTCATCAAATTCTAAATTCATATTTTCACTCCAACTTGATTTTATAATAAAAAAGAAAAGACCACAAGGTCTAATCAATATTAATTAGTTTTTTAGTAGATTCTTTTTCTTCTTTAGGAACAACAATTTTTAATGTACCATCTTTAAATTCAGCAGAGATTTTACTTTCATCAACATCTCCAAGATAAAATGATCTTTCACATTTTTCATAGAATTTTCTTTCACGATGAATATATTTTTTCTTATTATGTTCTTCTTTATTTGAATGTTTTTCAGCAACTATTTTAAGGTTACCTTTATCACATTCAATTTTAATATCCTCTTTCTTGAATCCTGGAACATCTACTTCGATGAAATACTTTCCATCCTCTTCATAAATGTCACATATCATTTTATTGTTTTCCTTACTTGGAGTTAAATCATCTAAAAAATCATCTAAAAATATTCTACTTGGTAACATACCATATCATCTTCCTTTCATACTTACATTATATTACTATACTTAGCACTTGTCAATAGAAAGTGCTAATAAAATTAAAATATTTTTAATCCTATTGATATTTTGGCTAATATATGCTAATATATACACTAAATTTAAGGGGGAAATATGGATAGATTTATTACATTTGGTACAAAAAATATAAATTCATCAATTTTTAGGGATATTGTTCCCTTTAATACTAAACCTTATGGTGGCCTTTGGCTAACAAAATATACAGATATTAACGCTAATGAATGGCTTATGTTTCTCGAAGAACATCCTAGCATATTTTATTATAAATTTAATGGTGAAGCCTCAATTGTAACCTTAAATGATAATGCTAATATTCTATATATTAATAATATTGAGGACTTTAATAATGCATATAATAAATACCCTAATGATAACGAAAACAAAAAAATACTTAATTATCTCCAAATTGCAAAAGACTATGATGGCCTATATATTAATAGTAAAATTATTTATGAAATTGGCTATGAAGACTACTGCATATCAAGTTTAATATTATTTAATTCTTTTGCAATCAAGTCTTATAAACCAATTGATGTAGCATATTATAAAGATAGTTATTCAATTGAATACGAAGTTACAAAAGAATATGGAGAAAAACAAATAAATTATTCTGCAAATGAAAAGTTTATTAAATTATATAATTTGATTAGGGAGAACTTCTTCTCATTTTTAGACTTATCAAAAATAGACTTAAATACTGAAAAAGGATGTAATTTACTTTTTAATATCGTTGATAAATTTGTTGATAACTTTTTAATATTTTATGAAAATGAAATAAACAGTATTTTAAACGATAAAGATTTTCAGTTTATTAGCAAAAACACTTTAATAAATGGAATATCTCATAAATTATATAGTGAAACTTTTAAATTATATAAAGGAATAGAAAGGAAATAAAAATGAAATATTATTTAGCTTTAGATCAAAAAAGAAGTAAAAATGAAAATAAATCAGATAGATATAAAATTATTGATTTAGAAAACATATTAAAATTTAAACTTGATAGTATTGATGGTATAACAAATTTTACGGGAAGATTTGAAAGTGAAGCAAACCTTTTTGCTTATCTTGCTAAATTTAATTTGGTCGATGCAAAAGATGCCTCAAAACATTTTTGTATTTGCTATAAAAGTCCAAAAAGAAATGAAATCGAAGGAAAATGGAATAAATGTGGTAAAACTATGCAAGGTCAAAGTGATGTTTTATTTAAAAATGAAGCAATTTTATTTAACCCACCATCACTAATAAACCATTTACTTGGTATGCAAATTAACAATATAACTTTTACATCATACGAAAAGTTATCAGATAAAGAAAAAATTAACTTATCTATTATACAAATGATTTCAAAAGAACTTTTAACAAATGACTTTTATAAATATGATGATGTAAGTGAAAGTGCCTATGGTCTATTAAACTATGTTAGTGACATAAAAAATGGCTATGTAAATAATAAATACTTTTTTAAATATGTTTCTCTTTTAGTCGAACATCTATCATTTAAATACGACAAATTTGATACTGATAAAGTAAGACCACTTAAAAATAAAGATGGTATAACTTATATTAACAAAAGGCATTTATATGAATTTGTTATTTATTTAGTCCATTTAGAAAGAGAATTTAATAAATCTTTAGAAAATAAAAAACAAGTAAATATTACAAATGAAGAAAATACCCAATTATCATTTTTTTAAATTTATTTTAAAAATTTGATTTTTTTTTGCAAAAATTATGATATTATATATATGATAGAAAGGGATTGAAAATGAATAATGAAACTCAAAATAATGTAGAAAGTTTAGATATAACTCCACCACTTGTTCCTAACCAAAATATTGAAGTATATAAACCAGAACCAAAAAAGAAAAAAGGTGTTATTGCTATTATATTTAGTGTCCTTGGAGTACTTTTAATACTAGGAGTATTAGGAGTTTGTTTTTACTATTTATTTATATTTAATAAAAATGGTGAAGAAATTTATAAAGCCGTTATAAATAAAGGTTATAGTTATATAGACATTTCACAAAAGAAAATAAACTCATATTTAGATTTTGACACTAGTAAACCATTAAGTCTCATTGGTAATATAAATGTAAATCATCAAGAAACAGATTATTTATTAAACTTCGAATATGATTTAGACTATGAAAATGAAAAAATGGCCTATGCTCAAACACTTTACAAAAATAATAATGAAGTGAATAATCTTATTTATAATTATGAAAATAAAGGTTCTTATTTACTTTTAAAAAAAGCAGTAAATAATCCTATTTTACTAGATAACACCAACCTATTTGAACATAAAAATTATGTAAGTTTAAGTGAATACAATTATTTAATAAATGGATTTAAAAATTATTTATTTAATAGTTTTAATACCGAAGACTTTGATATAGTACTTGATATAAGTAAAAAGAATAACAAATATATATTTAAAAAGAAAATAACTTTCTTACTACAAAATGTAACCTTTGATAACATCCTTACAAGTTTAAATAAAAGCATTCAAAATGATGAAAAATTTATGGATATATTGTTTAAAATAATGCTTGAAAAGAATAATTATCCAAATGGTTATAATATGGATGATGTTAAAGAATACTTAAATAAATTAAAAAAAGATTTAATTAAGGAGTATGATGGAAATATTGGTATAAATATATATACTGATTTATTAGGCAAAAATGTTAAAGAAATTGAGGTATACCACGAGGGTGATAATCTATTTACTTATAAAAACAAAACGTTTAAATTAAATTTAAAAGTTAATCAAAAAAAATATAATGCCTCTTATACAAATAACACATTAAAAGTTAAGGGATTTGAAATAAAAATTAATAAATTTGATTATTCCACTATTGATATTGATTTAATTAAAAATGATATGCAAATAAATATAGTTTTAAATGAAAATGGAAATATCATAGTTACATATAAAAATATAACCTTTAATTTTAATAAAATAGAAAAGAATACTTATGAATATAATATGCAAACTAAAAACTATCAAGTGAATGGAAAACTGCAGATTAAAGAAAATTCTAACTTTACAATGTTTGATAAGAAAAATTATATAATAAAGGAAAACCTTTCTTATAATGACAAAATGAATATAAAAGAGGAACTAAAAAAAATCATTAATGAAGTACCAATTTTGCAAAATTTGATTGATTTTAACACAATTTTACAATAAATTGTGTTTTTTTTATAAAAAAATCTTTTTTTATTTGCTATTTCCTATTAAAGTTAAAATAGAGGTGATTTATTTATGAGTAAAGAATGTATTTACAAAAGAAAGGATGGTAAATTTGAAATACGTTACGTAAAGGATGTTGATGATAATGGGAAACTAAAGTATGGTTATCTTTATGGAAATTCTTATCAAGAAGTTAAAAACAAAAGGGAAATACTTCAAAGTAGTGAACTCGTTTTTGATAATAATGGTAAAGTGATAAATCAAAGTAAAGGTTATTATGAAAAATTTAATTGTAAAATTGATGAATGGCTTAGATTTAAAAAAGTTATAGTAAAGGAATCTTCCTATGCAACTTATTTGCAAGTAATTGATGCAAGAATTAGACCAAATTTAGGCAATATTAGATTAGATAGACTTACAGATGATGTTATTAATGATTACATAACTTCCCTTCAAGATCAAAAACGATTATCCGATAATTCAATTCACGATATTGCAATGATTATAAAACAAATTATTACATTTCATAAAATGAAAATCGATGTTATTGTCCCTCCAAAGTTTCAAAAAGACATTATCGTATTTAACAAAAAAGAAATTGAGATCATTGAAAAAAGAGCACTTACTAAAGAAGATCGTTGTATATTTGGAATATTACTTAGTCTTTATACTGGAATAAGAATTGGCGAATTATGTGCTTTAAAAAAGGAAAGTTTTGATTTACGAAATAATACCTTTACGGTTAATCATACTATGATACGTGTTAAAGATACCAATAGAACTTCAAATTATAAAACAAAAGTTATTCTTTCTAAACCTAAAAGTAAAAAATCATATAGGGTTATTCCCATACCAGATATTTTAAAAAAACATATTATTTTTTTCTTAAGAAGTATGGAAGAATATGAATATTTTTTATCAGGTACAAGAAAGCCCATTGAGCCAAGATGTTTTACAAATCATTACTACCGTTTTTTAAATTACTGGGGAATTCAACACAAAAAATTTCACACTACAAGACACACTTTTGCAACAAAAGCGGATGAAGCACAAATGAGTACTAAAGCACTATCTGAAATACTTGGTCATTCAAGTACAAGTATAACTCAAAGTTTATATATCCATCCATCCTTAAATTATAAAAGAAATTGTATGAATAATGTATACAATAAAAAAACTGACTAAATATCAGTTTTTTAATTTTGCAAGTTTTTCCTCTTCTTCAGCAAGTTTTTGTTTTTCATTTGCTACGATATTTTCAGGTGCACGTTTAACAAAGTTTTCATTTCCAAGAAGACTTTTTCTTTTATTAATTGATTTTTCTAATTCTTCGATTTCTTTTTGAATATCTTCCTCGGAAACTTTATTTTTAACCTCAAAATATAATATAGCATATTTTGATTCATATTTAATAGAGTCCTCAATATTATCTACTTTATTTTTAAATTTAATTAAACCATCATATAATTTTTCATCAAATAAATACTCTATTTTAACTGCATCACTATTTATAATATTATTTTCTGCTTTAAAATTACGAAGAGATGTTATATCATTTAATATTTCAGTAGTTTCTAAAATATCATAAACTTCTTTTTTATTGTATACTGGATAACTACTTTCCATTATTGATTTACTTTCTTTATATGGTAAGTTTTGATATATTTCTTCGGTAACAAAAGGTATAAATGGATGAAGCATTTTTATTATACCTGTCAAAATATTAAGAAGTACGCTTTTTGAAGTATCATTTAAATATATTTTAGATATTTCTATATATGATGAACAATAATCATCCCAAATAAATGAATATAGAGTGTTAAATGCATTATGAAATTCGTATTTATCCATATATTTTGTTACTTGTTTAATAACATTATTATATTTTGTTAAAATCCATTTATCATAATTATTATATTCTTTATAATTATTATCATTTAAATTATTAGTATTCATTATTACATACCTTGAGGCATTCCATAGTTTATTAATAAAGTTCCAAGATGATGCAACTTTTTCTTCATCATATCTAAGGTCCATTCCCGGAGCTGAATTTGTTGTTAAGAATAATCTTAATGAATCACAGCCATATTTATCAATTACGTCGATTGGATTTACACCATTACCAAGGCTTTTACTCATTTTTCTACCTTGTTTATCACGAATTAGTCCATGAATAAGGCAATCTTTGAATGGTCTTTCATTCATAAATTCAAGTGATTGGAAAGTCATTCTGTTAACCCAAAATGGTATAATATCATAACCTGTTACTAAAACATCATTAGGAAAATATCTATCTAAATCATCAGTTTTATTAGGCCAACCTAATGTTGAAAAAGGCCATAGTGCTGAAGAAAACCATGTATCTAGTACATCTTCGTCTTGAACCCAACCTTCTCCAGTCGGAGCATTTTCACCAACATATATTTCATCACCTTTATACCATGCAGGAATTCTATGTCCCCACCATAGTTGACGAGATATACACCAATCATAAGTTATTTCCATCCAGTGATTCATTGTTTTTTCATATCTTTTTGGAACAAAATTTACTTTTGTATCTTTATTTTTTTGATTTTCAAGTACCCTATCTGCCAAAGGACGCATTTTTACAAACCATTGTGAAGATAAATAAGGTTCAATCATAACTCCAGTTCTTTCTGAATGTCCTACATTATGAGTTATTTCCTCTTTAGAAAGAAGTAAACCATTTTTTTCTAAATCACTAACAAGTTTTTCTCTTGCTTCCTCTCTAGAAAGTCCTTGATAAATACCAGCATTTTCATTCATCGTAGCATCAGGATTTATACAAATAATTTCCTTTAGATTATGTCTTTTACCAACTTCGTAATCATTTGGGTCATGTGCTGGAGTTATTTTAACGCATCCTGTTCCAAACTCTGGATCTGCATGCTCATCACCAATAATTGGAATTAATCTTCCCACTATCGGAAGTACTACATTTTTACCAATTAAATCTTTATATCTTTCATCACTAGGATTAACCGCAACAGCAGTATCACCAAATAATGTTTCCGGTCTTGTTGTAGCAACATCCAAATATTTATCTGTTCCTTCGATTATATATTTTAAATGATAGAAATATCCTTTTACATCTTTATATATTACTTCTTCATTAGAAAGTGCTGTTTGTGCTTTTGGATCCCAGTTAATTATACGATAACCACGGTAAATAAGTCCTTTGTTATAAAGGTCAACAAAAACTTTTCTTACAGCTTTTGAAAGTCCCTCATCTAAAGTAAATCTTTCACGAGAATAATCTAATGCTAGTCCAAGTTTAGCCCATTGTTTATGAATATTATTTGCATATTCCTCTTTCCAATCCCAAGCATATTTTAACCAATCCTCTCTTGAAAGAGTTCTTGGATTAATTCCCATTTTAGATAATTTTTCATCAACTTTTGCTTGAGTTGCTATACCAGCATGATCCATACCAGGAACCCATAACGCATCAAAACCACAAAGTTTTTTATATCTTATTATGATATCTTGAAGTGTTGTATCCCAAGCATGACCTATATGTAAATTACCAGTTACATTTGGTGGGGGAATAACAATAGCAAAAGGCCTTTTACTTTTATCATTACCCGCTAAAAAAGTTTTATTATTAAGCCAAAACTCATACTTTCCTTTCTCAACTAAATTAAAATCATATTTTGTTTCCATTTTTACCTCCAAAAAAAAGATGGTTACCAAAAGGGTGCATATAGCACGGTACCACCTTTATATTTATCTTATTATCCTTAATGCGGACTCACAGCCTACCCTATTTACTTAGGTAAGCAACTAGCAAGCTACTTCATTTAATCAGGGTTTAAGAAAAGCTTTCAGCACACTACTTTTCCTCTCTAATAAAATAATTAAACTACTCCTCTTGCATAACGTTTTTACAAAGTTATTATAACATTAGATTTTTCTAATTTCAACTAAAAATTTTATGTAATTAATAGCCTTCTCATACTTAAATAAAAAAGTGCCTATGTTACAGTGATGTAACATAAGCGTAACCCAATTATGGCAGCGCTCGTCAAGTTAAAAACGATTACTTCCTTTTTTTATTATATGTAAGGTGGTTTCCCTACATACTTAATATAGCATTATTTTTAACCTTAATCAATATTGTAAAAGAATATGTCAAATTAATGTAAAGTCAATTGACAGTTTATTAACTTCTTGTTATCATTATAATTGGAAGTAACCGTTAGGCGGGCGCTGCCACTTTCAAGTTAAAAAATAACAAGGAGGTGGTTATAATGCGAAGAGATTTAAAAGATTTTTTCATAATTATGATAATATTTTTTATGAGTGTTTCATTTGTAGTACTAAGTGCTGCAGTGTTAATTCTCATATTTAAATAAAAACGCGCCTATGTTATAGTAATATAACATAAGCGTTCGACAATTTATGGCAGCGCTCGCCAAGTTAAAAACGATTGCTTCCCTTTTTTATTATATGTAAGGTGGTTTCCTTACATACTTAATATAGCATTATTTTTAACCTTAGTCAATAAATAAAAAAATAATGTATATAACAGCACATTATCTTAAAATATAATTCCTATTATTTTTTAAAACTCTTTTGTTAACTGATAAATTAGTAAATTGTTCATCACTTGTAAGTATTTCAAATATAGCCTCTTCAAAAACTGTTGACACTAGTTTATCTAAATTAATATGTTCATTTTCTAAAGCAATTTTACAAATTTCTTCGATAAATGAATTACTTACTTCAAGACTAATATCATGTTCTGCAAAAAAGTTAATATAATATGGAATTAATCCATTTTCTGGATGACATAATTTTAATAATATCATATCTCTATTCATTGGTCTTAATTTAATATTATAGTTTGTTAAACTAGAAAGTTTTTCAGGAACACCTTCGAAATATGATGAATAACCACATTTAGGTTTTCTTGAAAAGTCACCCATAATTATTATTAACATATCTTTCGTAGGATAATTAATTATTCCTCTTTCAGTTATTATTTTATAATCAATTCCCATCATTAAATCTCTTAAAGTATTTTCACTCGAAGATGAAACATAACTATTTGGATTAAATAATAAACTTTCTGCATTATCTAAAATTAATGTTGAATTTAACTCACTTCCTGTATTTGCAAGGCTCATAAATAGTGCATCAAAAGAAAAATTTTCATTACTTAAATCTTCATAATAAACTTTTGCTGGTAAAGTATCCTTTAAAACAGAAACTATATCGTTTTGAATTGAACCTTTTTTACCATCAATAATAATATTACTTTTTTTAATACCTTCGGTATCTAAATAATGAGTAGATATACCAACAACTAGCTTTTTAATAGCCTCAGGTTGCATAAATACTTTGTTATATAAACCCATACATAACTCTTTACTAGTATCTAAATTAAAGTATTCAGCATTTTTACCATTAACTAAAGATACAAAATGATTAGCAAATTCATTAGGTTCTAATATTTCTGGTGCTTCTCCTTTAAAAATGTATTTTATATCATCTTCATTTTCTACAATTAAATAATTGCTTATATCTTTAAAAAATATAATTGGTAAATTTTCTTTATCGGTATTATAAAGTTTTAACAAAACTTCAACATCAAAAACAAATGCAACTGCATTATCTTTTTTCGAAGAAATAATATCATATTGAGTGTTATCTTCATCAACAAACTTTTTTTCTTCTTCTTTAAAATAACCATAAATTGTTTTTTCTGGAGTATAAATATTCTCTCTCTTCTTAAGAACAACTCCAATTTGTAAATTATTTTCCATACCCTATCCTTATCTTATCACAAGAATAGTCAATCTTTTTATTCTTAATATTTTTCTAGTACCTCTACTATACCACGATATGGAAGCGAGGCGCAAGTTTTTCTCGAAGATTGTTTATAAATATCTTCATAAACTAATCCTTCATTTAATAAATCTTTGTTATATTCTTTTTCATTTACCATATTTAAAAAGTTATTAATATATTCTTTTGCTTCATTTACTGTCTTACCTATTAAGTTTTTTATCATTATTGATGTTGAGGAAATACTTATAGCACAAGCCTCTCCAGTAAAACAAATATCTTTAATTATATTATCCTTTATTAAAATATATAGATCTATATTATCAATACATGACTGATTAGAGGTATTTACTTTTTCATATCCTTCACCAATAACCTTATCTTTATTAAGTGGGTTTTGGTAATGTTCCATAATTATTTCTCTTTTAAGTTCTGCATCCATTAAAACATCTCCTTTAAGATTTTATCTTTTTTAGAAATAAGTTCAATAAATTCATCTATTTCTTTTTCTGTATTATAAAAATATAAACTAACTCTAATTGTATTATTAACTTTTGTAGCATTTTTAAGTATTTTAGCACAGTGATTACCCGCTCTTACACATATATTATATTTATTTAAATAAAATGCTACATCTTGAGCAAATATACCATCAACATTAAAGGAAATAATTGCACTATCACATTCAACATTAACAATATCAATAAAAGGTATTTTTATCATTTTATCAATTAAATAATCTTTTAATTTCATTTCTCTTTCATGAATTTTGTCCATACCTATATTATTTAAATATTTTATAGCTTCTCCAAAACCAATTACTCCAGCAATATTTGGTGTTCCAGCCTCTAAACGATAAGGTAAATCTTTTAAATATATTTCTTTAGGATTATCAAATGATTCATTCATACCACCGCCTAAATTAATAGGATTTAAATTCTCTAAAAGTTCTTTTTTACCGTAAAGCACTCCCACTCCAGTTGGCCCTAACATTTTATGAGCTGAAAAAGCTAAAAAATCACAATCAAGATAGGAAACATCTACTTTCATGTGGGGAACGCTTTGAGCACCATCAACCACTACAAAAATACCTAATTCATGAGCAAAGGAACATATTTCTTTAATTGGTCTTACATCACCAATTACATTAGTAACCATAGCAAGTGAAATAATTTTAGTTCTTGGTGTAACAGCTTTTTTTACATTATCTAAAGTAACATGAAAACTATCATCTAAATCAATTAATTTTACTACTGCACCCTTTTCATTTTCAAGTCTAAACCAAGGTAGTACATTTGAGGCATGTTCTGAAGTAGTAATTAATATTTCATCACCTTCCTCGATTAAGGGAGCAAAAAAACCTGAAGCAATCATATTTAAACTTTCTGTTGTTCCTGATGTAAAAATAATTTCTTCATTATATTTAGCATTTATAAAATTCTTTACTAAATCACGAGATTTTTCATATTCCATATCAACTTTAAATGATATATCATAATCACCTCGATGAGCATTAGCACTATAATTTTCATAATAATCCGTTATTTTATCAATTACACATTTAGGTTTCAAAGTAGTTGCACCATTATCAAAATATATAATATCATTTTTTAAAATTGGAAAATCTTCTCTATTCATAGTTAACCTCCTTTTTAAAATTATCATCAAATATACTTAACATAAAACTCTTTTTTAATAGTTTTTTAGCATCATTTTCTTTAATACCAAGGGAATTTAAATAAAGTAAACTTTCTTCATCATAAGTTCCAATAGTTACAAAATGTGATGCCTGAACTTCATTAGTATCAATTTCAAGAATTGGTTCAATTAAGATATTTCCACCCTCTTTTAAACCTTTTAAATTTTCTGTTATAACATTTCCAAAAGTATTTTTATTTGCTTTTACACTTACCTTTGACTTACTATAACCATTTTCTGATATAACATGATAATTTATATCACATTTATTATTATTTCCCTTTATTAAAACATTTATTAAAACATTACTATCTTCTTTATTAATACTTAAATAGTTAATTTTTAAAATTGAGTTATTATGCTGAATAATATTTATATCCATTTTAATATCATTTTCATTAAATATATTAATTATTAAATTATTTTTCACCTCTAAAACAAGGCTTTTACTTTCATTAATAATATTTATAACATTATCCATTAATATATTATTCATCTTTTCCTTCTTCACTTATAGTAAATGCCTCATTAAAACCAATATTCTCAATATTTTCCGCTAAATGATAATCTCCAGTTTTAACAATTTTACCATTATCTAAAATATGTACATAGTTAGGCTTAATATATTTAATAATATTTGTATGGTGAGTTATAATTAATATTGTAGGCTTAAATGTTTTATAATATTCATTAATAAAATTAGAAACAACTTTTAAAGCATCAACATCAAGTCCTGAATCTATTTCATCTAAAATAATAAATTTAGGTTTTAAAATACCCATATGAAGAAGTTCAATTTTTTTTCTTTCTCCACCTGATGCTCCAACATTTATGTCTTTATGAATAAAACTTCTATCTAAAGCAAGTTTATCACAAATTTCTTCCATCTCTTTATTAAATTTAAAGATATCTAAAGTTCCTTCGTTTCTTTCTTTTAAAGCAGTTCTAAGGGCTTCTGCATTACTTACTCCTTCGATTGACGCAGGATTTTGACTAATTAGCATTACTCCTTCTTTAGCAATTTCATAGGTACTCATCTTAAGTAAATCTTTATTATTAAAAACAATATTACCTTTTTTAGTATAACCAGGATAATTCATAATTACCTTACATAAAGTAGATTTTCCTATTCCATTTTTACCCATAATAACATGAATTTGTCCATCAGGCAGTTCAACATTTAAATCATTTAATATATTTTTATCATTAACTGAAACACTTAAATTATTTATCTTAAACATAACTTTTCTCACCTACACATATTTTATACCATTTTCACCATAATTAAAAGAAAAACTTACTAATAAAAGTTTATTTACAAAATAAAACTAGGTAATTCCTAGTCAATTTTTTAATTCCCACTAAAGCCTCAGGTACTCAAACTTTAATAAACATTGATATTTATATGTATTTACGAATATAAATTTCTAAATACATTAAGTATTTTAGCGTTTTTTTTACATTTTGCCATCAAAAATAACTTTATCTTTTTAGTAAAATATAATATAATTTAATTAGTGATGAGATATGAATAGAGTTTTTGATCCAATTGATATTGTTTTTATTGTTTTAATTTCACTTTATCTTATTGTTTTAATAACAATAGGTTTAATTTTGTGGTATCAAAAAGAACAACGAGATAAATTAAAACTTGAAAAAATGGTTACTGATAGAGAAAAAGAAATTGCTAAAGAAAATGTTGAAACTAAAGAGGTTTCTAAGGCAAAAGAAGAAACTAAAGAGGCTTCTGTTAAGAAAGATACAGTTAAAAAAGAAAACAAAGTTATTAAAGAAACTAAAGATAAAGCTAAAGAAGTTAAGAATAAAGATAATAGTAAAAATGCAAAAGATAAAAACAATACTAATGTTAAATCAAAAGAAAATACTCCTAAAAAGAAGAGTAATACATCAAATAAACCAAAGAAAACTAATCCAAATATAAATGATCGTTATAAAGGAAAAGGACCTACTAAAAAGAAAACTGTTAAAAGAAAGAAAAAGAAAAAAACAAATGGTAAGAATAAAAAGAAATAAGGGATAAAAATGGATAATAAATTTGAAATAATAAATGAAAAAAATGAAAAAGAAACATATGAAATATTAAAAACATTTAATATTGATAATGATAATTATATTGTATACACAGATAACTCATTAACAGATCAAGGTAATTTAGATGTTATAATAAATAAATATGAAATAAATGATGGAAACATAGTTTTATTAGAAATACCCGAAGATAAAAGAAAATATGTTGATGATATGTGGAGTTTATTATGTCAAGATGTATAGTAATTACTTTAGATGATAATGGTAACCTTAATAGTGCTTTTTTAGAAACTAGTAATAAATCTATATCACTCGAAGGTTATTTAATAAGAGTTAATAGAATTTTAAATTCCTTTGAAAATGTTAAATTTCAAAAAACTGGTTTTAATGAGTTTACTATAACAGATAGAAAAGTTATTAATACTTTAATTAGTAAAGTACCTAATCTCAATAAATCTAAACAAAATTGTTTAAAAAAAGTTATAATAAGTGCTTCACTTCTTTCTATGCTTACTGGGGTAGCTTTGAAAAAAAATAAAGTTAGTGCAGTATCTAGTGAAAAAACTAAAGAAGATTCAAATAATATTACATTTGAAATAGATACTGAAAAATATAAACCTGATTTTTTAGTTAATTATGAAGAAAAAAATAATATTAGTTTAACAAATTTAAAAAATGAAAAGCTATCACAGGATATTCCTATCAACGAAAATGTCTTTGAAAAAGATGAACTTACCGAAGATATTCCTATAGCTATAAAGGAAACTAATGAAGATTTAACTCTTACACAAGATGCAGTGATTGCTAACACTGATAATGTAATAATTGACGAAGAATATTTATATGAGGATGATAAGCCGGTTTATAGTTTTGATTACGAAGATAGATCAAATAGTGAAAAAAGTAATTATGCTAAAGAAAACTATACAGATTTAGTAAATAAATATGCTACTACATATGGACTTGATAGTAAACTTGTAATGGCTATTCTTACTCAAGAAAATGCTTATAATGAAATCAATAATTCAAATATTGGTGCAAATGGAGTTATGCAAATTGAATCAATATGGAATGGTTATGAAATTAGCGCATATAATTATGAAACTGGTAATGTAGATAAAGAAAGAATTGATAGTTCTAGTTTAGCAAATCCAGAATATGCAATTAAAATTGGATGTATGATACTAAATAATCAATATATGACTTTATATAATAAGTATTATTTAAATGGAAATATTACAAAAGATGAAGTAATAATAGCCACTGTAATATCTTACAATAAGGGTATTACTGCAATATGTAATTTAATAAATAATTATGGTAAAGATTTTACTAGTCATATTTCTGAAACCCTTGGCGGAGATAATGACTATTTAAAACATGTATTTAGTTACCTTGAGGATATGAGTATAATTAAAATTCAAAATCAAAATGATACTCCCTCTGAGGTTGTAATTGATAATTTAACTTTATAAATCACACAAATTGTGTGGTTTTTTCATATAAAAAAGAAGTCTAATCATTTAAGACTTCTCCATTAATATAAAAATGTGGTGAGGATACTCCTCTTAAAAGTGTTCCTGCAGGTGGATTTTGACTACCAATTAAATCAGTGTCAACACTAGCATTATACTTATCACTTTGACTATCTACATATGAAAATGAGCAATTTAAATCATTTTTATCACAATAATTTTGAGCTTCATCTCTTGTTTTTCCAATAAAACTTGCAAGAGTTGAATTTGTTGCACCAGTTGTAATGCCCTTCCCAGCAATATAAGGTTCATAAGTTTCATTAATTGAATAGCTAAATGATTTAATAACTTCACTATTTTCTTTACCTAAATTAATATTCATTGTTTTAACAATATCTTTTAAACTATCTTCATAATAACCAAGAGCACTTGATACTCTTCCCGAAGATAATGTAACATTTAAGTTATATACCTCAAGATATGTTTTTTGAATATTGATAAAGTCTTCATCAGAAAGCATATTACCAACCATTTTCTTTAATATTTGATAAGCTGATAATATTGAATCACGATTCATATTCGTAGATATATTTTTACTAACAGCATTTAATACTTTTTCAAATTGATTATAACTTCTTATAGTTAACATTTTTTTAGCAATAGCCATTATTACATCTTGTTGATGTTTATTTCTTGCTAAATCACTTATTGCATATAAATGACGACATCTTGAATAAGCAAGTGCCTGTTCACCATTTAAAGTTTGTACTCCCGGTTCTATGTATACAGTGTGACTTCCCCATAATCTATCAGAGTTTTGTTCACATACTTTACCATTACAGTTAACACCTTGATTAAAATTAAAATCAGGTTTTTCAACGTCAACAGTAATTCCCTTTAAAGCCTCGACTAAATCTACAACACCCTTAAAATTAATTTTCACATAATAATCAATATTTATACCAGTTAAATTTTCTATAGTATCAGTTACACATTTTGTACCATATGCCGCTGAGGAATTAATCTTATTATATGCTTTTCCTTTACAAGCAATTGGAACATAAGTGTCTCTTGGAATTGAAAATAGCGTTGCGCTTAAAGTTTTTGGATTAAATGTTGCTAAAATAATTGTATCCCCATTAAAGGCAGCATCATCATTAAGTTCATCAGTTTCAGAATCCACTCCTAAAATAAGGGCAGTAAATGGTTCATTTAAACTTTTATTCGAAGAATAATCATTATTTTTAATTTTCTTTTTTTCACTTATCTCAAATACTTTTTTTGTATCTGTTGCAATATTTGTAAAATCAACTTCATTACTATATCTTGATATATAACTACCACTTATAAATATTCCTCCAACTTCTTTATCATATAATGCATAAAGTAAATCAAGTTCTGATTTAAATTCTTTTATTTCATTTTTAATTTTTTCCCTCTTAATTAATTTTTTTGCTAAAACATTTCCTTCATAATCATCTTCATCACTAACCATACCAAGTACCATATTTTTATCATACTTTACATTAGATAAAGTAACTAAATATGTTGTATATTTTGAGTTATTTGAATTTGTTAATGAAGATATTTTTCCAAGTAGTAAATCAATTATACTCGAAGAAAAAATAAATATAATGATTAATATCACACTTATTACCGAAGTAATTATAAAATGTTTATATTTTCTTACACATAATTTAAAGAAATTTATAAATGCATACATAATTATATATAAGGCAAAAAGTATAAGAAGGATATATCTTAATAATGTTTCAATACCTGTTAATGATACAATGCTTTTTACAAAGAAGGCATAACTAATTATATAGATGGTTATTACTAAAAAATATACAATTCTTGCTATGGGCTTACTTCTTTTGAATTTTCTTTTTAAATGTTTCATTTTTCGCCCCCTTCATAGGAAACAACATATAATTTATCTTCGATTTTAATTATTGTTACTTTTCCCTTTTTATCATAACCTAAATCTTTTTTATAATCCCAAGATAAAGTTATTTCATATGATTCATATTTATTATCATTGTAAGTAAATTCACCATTTTCAAAACTATCAATATTAATACTTTCTACAATAGGATATTCATTATTTTTTCTTGTACTTTTATCATTTAATCCTTTATATAAAGTATTCTGACATCTAGTTTTAAAATTTTCTTTATCATAAACATATTCAAGACTACCTACATCATACATACTTTTTTTATTATCAATTGTATATAAATCGATTATAAATAGTTTAGCTAAAGTTTTTGCATAATCTTCATAATTAATATTATCATTTGCAAGAATATCCTTAAGTTCTTTAAAATTTTCTTTCATTAAATTTGTATTATCTTTATCTAGTGTATAATCAAACTTAGCAGTTTTATCTTTACTTCTTACAAGTAATCCTCCGGTACTTTTAGAAAAAAGTAAAAAATAAAGGCCAATACTAATTAAAATAGTAAGTATAATTATCATTAATGCCGATTTTTTTATTTGCTTTTTTCTCCTAGTCATTACTACTCTCCTTTTTATTTAATAAGTCATACACTATTATTGAATTAGATACTTCAAGCATCTTTTCAACACTTTCTTTAGTTTTATCAACATAATTATCATCAATTACTGTACTATCATTTATAACATAATACTCTCCAGTTGAATTATTATAATACATAACACTACTTAAGAAATTACCATTAGGAAATGCTACTACATTATTATTTTTTATATTAAATATATCATGTCCCAATGCATATTCATTTTTATAGCCTAGCATATTTAATATTGTTGGAGCAACATCGATCATACCCATATAGTATTTAACTTCTCCTTTTAAGGTATTTTTTAATTTACTATTTTTTGTCCACATTATTAAAGGTGTTTTTTTATTAAGTTCATGTTTAAATGAATCATATTGAGTATAATTCTCATTTCCTTCTTCATAAACTGAACCATCCTCTTTATTATAATTATAAAGATAATTTTTTTCTTTTCTTGTAAGTTTAGCATCATGATCACCATAGAATACAAATATTGTATTGTCAAATGCTGAAGATTCATTTATGTATGTTAGGAAATCTCCTAAAGCGGAATCTGCATAATGTACTGATGTTAAATAATTTCCTACAGCTGTACCAGATAAATAATTTGTTGTAACAGTTTCGCCGTTTGTATTTACAAAAGTATCTGATAAATCAAACTCCCCATATTTATCTTGGAATATAAATGGTGAATGATTTGATAATGTTATAATTGTACCCATATAATTTTGATGTTCATTTTCAATACCCTCTAAAATAGGGATTGCCTCTTTAAAGAATAATTTGTCATTTATACCTAAATTAATAACATCATCTTGGGTATATTGAAAACTTTCTTCAAAATACATACCTTGATATCCAAGTGATGGATGTGCTTTATTTCTATTCCACATGGATGATAAATTACCATGCATACTAAATGTATAATAATTATTATTTGAAAGTATCTTCGCAATTGTATTATAATTTCGATCATAATAACTTACAAATACTGTTCCTGATGCTGCAGGCATTAAACTTGATAAAAGAGTAAATTCTGTATCTGATGATGTACCCGTAGAAACTTCAGGATAAAAATTAGAAAAAAACATTCCCTCTTTTGCTAGTTTATTTAAGTTAGGGGTAACTTCCTTACCATTAAATGATAAATTCATAGCAAAATCTTCCATAGATTCCATATGAACAAAAATAACATTGTAACCATTTGCAATACCAGTATATTTGTTATCTTCTTTATATTTTTGATTTTCTTCGGATGCAAAATATTCATTAAATGCTCTTAATGCATCTTCATAACCAAATAAACTACTTATTTTAGGTCTTAACGTCTGAATTAAATCATTACCTTGATATAAAATTGCACCAAATCTTTCAACTATGTAAAGTCTATTCCATTGTTTATTAAGTCTTGAAAAATCACTTTTCTTTGCAAAAGCAAAACTAATACTTAAACAAAATATTCCCACGATTAATGTTGATAAGGCCATCTTTTTACCCTTTTCAACACAGTTTAAAAAATTATAATAACTAGAATCAGATAATTTTTTATGAATTAAATGAAATAACAAAGGAAGTAATATAAACACTAAATAGTTCCATCTAAATTTTTCCCATATTGAACCTGTTACTGTCTCTGTTTGGGAAAGAGTTGCAAGTTCACCAAAGGATGCAAATGAAGTATAAAATACATAATAAATGGAATTAACTAGACCTATAAGAGCAAAAATACATACCCAAATAAAGAAATATTTATATTGCTTTTGTGGTTTAATAAAATAACCAACTGCTCCAACTACTAAAATAATGCCCAAATCAGTTAAAAAAGGAAATGGGCTTTTAAAAATTCCCACAGTATTTTTTCTCACTAAAACCATGCTAATAATAGAAATTAACACATAAGACATAAATAATCTATTTGAGATTATATATTCAATAAGCGATTTTTTTATTTTTTTATACATATTATTACTTACTTTCTTTTTCATAAAACCCTTCTTATCAACATATATTATATCAGTATTTTTTTTTTTTTACAATTACCCTTGCAATTATTATACATTTTATGGTAAAATAAATTCATCAAGCGGAAAAAGTATATAACGCAGGTGTAGTACAGCGGTTAGTATGCGGCCTTGCCAAGGCTGAGACGGCAGTTCGATTCTGCTCACTTGCTCCATTTAAATACGACTTACGAACTATTATAGTATCGTAAGTTTTTTTAATGGAGTTGCCGCCTTAGCCTAAGTTAGCCTTGTCAAGGTTTAATACATTTTCTAAATAATAATTATTTTCTTAAAAATTAATATTTATTTTAGTGACTAAACTAGTGTTAAAATTAAACTTTAAAAAAATAATACTAATATATACAAGTATATAAAGATTAATTTAAGGTTTAAAACTGCTAGAGTTATTATTAGATTTTAAGATATCATGTGTAATATCTATTATAACTTTTAAAGCAAAACACAATTATAATAAAGCGGTTTATAAGAATTAATAAAGGTAAATTAATTAAAACTGCTTAATTATAGGTTTAAAAAATAGATTATAAAAATGTATAATGTTGTTTTTTATGAAGCTATTTCAAATCAATACTTGTATTTTAATATAACTATTCATATTCTTTGTTATATTATGTTAGGCACCATAGATGGAAATATTTTCTAATCTAGACACCAAATAAATTTTTTTTATAAAAAGACTGGTTATATTTCAAACCAATCTCACTAATAAATTGTAAATTTACTATTTTTTTCTTTTAACAAATATTATTCCAAGTATTGCTGTTATAACAATAACCATAAGTGGAGCTACTTTGAAATATACCCATTCAAACGAATGCCATAAAGTTCCAATTACTGACCACTCTGGATCACTATAATCCCATGATTGATATGGACTTCCTAATATTGCTAATAAGATAAATAATATTATTAAACATACATCAGCAACTATTAATGTATTAACTAACATTTTTCTTTTTTGCTTTTGTTTCATTGCTAATTGTTCATTAATGACTTCTAACTTTTCTGATATTACTTTTAAATCATTTTTTTCTTTTTCTTCTATACTTTCACCTAGAATTTCACTAACGGGTGTTTCTAATATTTCTGATATAGTCATTAACATTTCAGCATCTGGTACAGATAAACCTGATTCCCATTTTGAAACTGTTTGTCTAACAACATGTAATTTGATGCTTAATTCTTCTTGTGAAAGTCCTTTATTTTTTCTTAATATTTTTAAATTATCTTTTAACATAATACACTTTCTCCTTTCATCAAATTCAGTATATTATATAAATACCCGTTGCCACAAGCAATGCTTTTTAACATAACGATAAATTGTAATTTATTTTGATAAAATATTTTTTCTTATATTTTCCAAATATTCATCAAAAAATATCATACAACAACTTTTTCTAATCTTCCTCCTAATCTACATAATAATTCATTTGTAATAGTACCTGCTTTATCAGCAACTTGTTCGGCAGTAATATTTTTATCTTTTCCTATAATTGTTATAATATCGCTTACTTTTACATTAGGTATATCAGAAATATCAATTAATAATTGATCCATGCAAATTCTACCTATTACATTAGCATAACTTTGATTTATTTTAACTTGCATATTTTTATTAGATAAACTTCTTGGTATTCCATCAGCATACCCTATTGATACTGAAGCAATTTTTTTATTTTCTCTTGCAATATATGTTCTTCCATAACTAACACAATCATTTTTATTTATTTCTTTTATACTTGTAATTCTAGCTTTCAATGTCAAAACAGGTTTTAAATTCAAATGTGTTAATTGATACGATTCATGCGAACTGTTTATTCCATACATAAGAATACCAACTCGTACATAATCATAACATAACTGACTATAATTTATTATACCATAACTACTTTGTAAATGTATTTTCCCTGTATCATATCCTTTTTCTTTTAGTTTTTTTATAGTTTCGTTAAATAATTCTATTTGGAGATTAGTAAATTCAATATCTTCTTTTACGCTAGAATCCGCAACACATAAATGACTAAACGTTCCCAAAATATTTAACTTTTCGTTTTCATATATTCTATATAATTTATCTAAGTGATTATATTTTTCTCCCAATCTATTCATACCGGTATTTATTTTTATATGACATTTTAACTTTTTATTAAAATTTAACTTTTTTATTTTTTCAGAATAATTATAATCAATAATAGTCTGAATTAAATCATATTTTAGAACATATTTTAAATCATCAAAATTAGTAAAACCTAGTATTAAAATATTTCCTTGTATATTATTTTTTCTTAAATATATACCTTCTTCTAATGTAGCTACTGCAAAATCAGTTATACCAATTTCTGATAATTTTCTCGCTACCAATAATACCCCATGTCCATAAGCATTAGCTTTCACAACTGCCATTATTTTTGTTTTTGCAGAAATTATTTTTTTTATTTCATTTATATTATTTACTAAATTATCTAAACTAATTTCAATCCATGCTCTATCTTTTAATAAATTATTATCTTTCATTTTTTATTACTTCCTTTATTTTTTCTATTAAAAATGCAAATATTGTTGTTGATATACAAACCAACAGATAAAAAACTAAATTATTTTCAGCAACTATTTTTTTTATTCCAATACTACCAGAAACAAACCTAATTCCTACAATAAAAAGTGGATGAAAAATATAAATACTTGTTGCTATATTTCTTATTTTCTTATTTGATGTTTTATTACAATTCATTAAATAGCAAAACAAAAAATACATAAGTGGTATTAAAAACAAATACATACTATCATGTCTTTGTAATTTATAATAATGTAAGATACTTCCCTCCACGCTCATAAGAAGAAAGAAGAAAAAAGCATATAATAAATTATACTTTGTATTTTTCAATTTGATTTTTGCTACATGTCCTAAACATATAAACACCGGTGCATAAAACAAGCCATTTCTTGTATAATCAAAAATATTAAATACAAATTCATATATTATTCGTGTAATTTTATTCATAGCAGTTATACCAAAATAACTATCGCCAAATACACCTATTATATATAATAAAACAGTTATAATTAAGGCTATTTTTACTCCATTTTTTTGTATTAAATAATATGTAATCCACACTCCAACAATAAGTGCTGGAAAATACCATAAATGA
>OIYS01000132.1_pt1 | contig 55140 bp, 36 predicted proteins | sample 1588271 | NCBI WGS metagenome assembly OIYS01 (sample SAMN03283286) | human gut metagenome | biome: human-associated habitat; material: feces | host: Homo sapiens | place: Peru | collected 2012 | reverse complement strand
GCATAGCGTTTTTAACCGACTGTAAATCGCGCACGTCGCCTATGTAAAACTTTATTTTATCCGCCGCCTCGGGCATTTTAGCCTGAAATTCGTGGCGCATATCGTCCTGCTTTTTCTCGTCTCTTGAAAATATGCGTATCTCGCCTATATCTGTATCAAGAAAACGGTTTAATACCGCATTGCCGAAACTTCCCGTTCCGCCGGTTATCATTAAGGTTTTGTTTTTGAATAAAGACATAGTTACTTTTCCTCCAATATATCGGCAATTCTTTTACAGGCAAAGCCGTCCCCGTAAGGGTTTGCGGCATGTGCCATTGCGTTATATGCGTTTTTATCTTCAAGTAATTCCTTGAAACTTTTATAAATAACTTCCTCGGTCGTTCCGACAAGCTTTAATGTCCCGGCAGCTATTCCCTCGGGACGTTCCGTGGTATCCCGCATAACGAGAACCGGTTTGCCGAGGCTTGGCGCTTCTTCCTGTATTCCGCCGCTGTCGGTTAAAATCATATAAGAACGCGCCATTATATTATGACAGTCAAAAACCTCAATCGGGTCAATAATATGCACTCTGTCAAGCTGTCCCAGCTCTTCATCGGCCGCTTTTCTGACAATCGGATTCATATGTATCGGGTAAAGCGCCTTAACGTCCGGGTGCTCGTCCATAACACGCCTTATCGCTCTGAACATATGGTGCATGGGTTCTCCTAAATTTTCACGTCTGTGTGCTGTAATAAAGATCAGGCGGCTTCCCTTAGCCCATTCAAGCTCGGGGTGTGTGTATGAGTCGCTTACCGTTGTTTTGAGCGCGTCTATTGCGGTATTACCTGTTACCCAAATTGTCTTTTCGTCCTTACCCTCTTTTATAAGATTAGCCTTCGAGCGTTCTGTCGGGGCAAAATTATACCTTGAGATAATAGAAACCGCCTGACGGTTAAATTCTTCCGGATATGGGGAGTAAATATTATAGGTTCGGAGACCCGCCTCAACATGCCCGACGGGTATTTGCAGATAAAAGCACGCTAATGCCGTGACAAAAGTGGTGGATGTATCGCCGTGCACTAATACAACATCCGGTTTTTCCTTTTCTAAAACCGATTTTATACTTATGAGTATATTTGATGTAATATCAAAAAGCGTTTGTTTTTCTTTCATTATGGAAAGGTCATAATCAGGCTTAACATTAAATGTTTCAAGAACCTGATCAAGCATTTGCCGATGCTGGCCCGTAACGCAAACCACGGTTTTAATATCTTTCCTTGTTTTCAACTCATTAACAAGCGGACACATTTTAATAGCTTCCGGACGTGTTCCGAAAACAAGCATTATTTTCTTCATTACATTAACCCTTTTCCGAATACGAATTTATCATATACGGTAAGTATCGGGCAAACTGCAAATATTCTGGCAGTCCAGAACCGTCTTGCCTTTTAGCTTATCCATATTGTCCTTGATTTCGCTATGCTTGACCATAATTACTACAAGGTCGGTATCCTCAAGAAATTTATCAAAATCATGGTACTGATTTTTAACAAGATCCTGCGTTATAAACGGGTCATATACCTTTAGAGGCTCGGCAAGGTGCTTTTCCTGACATTCAAGTAGCTGCAAGGTAGGAGATTCTCTGTAATCATCAACATTTTCTTTATATGTAAGACCGTAAAGTCCCACTCTTGAAATGTCGGTCATACCTTTCTCTTTCATTATTTCATAAATTCTTTCGAGAACAAATTCCGGCATGGAATCATTCACTTTCATAGATTCCCAAATAACCTTTGTAAGTGCCGGATAATCGCCCACTAAGAACCACGGGTCAACAGAAATGCAGTGTCCGCCTACACCGGGACCCGGATTTAAAATATTAACACGGGGATGCATATTGCATATCTTAATTATCTCATAAACGTCCATACCGTCGTGACGGCATATTTTTGCCAACTCGTTTGCAAAGGCGATATTCACAGCCCTGAATGTGTTTTCAATAACCTTTGTCATTTCAGCAGTTTTAATATCCGTAACCACTATTTCACCCTGACAGAAGCTTGCATACAATTTCTTAATTTTTTCGCCTACTGCCTTATCATCCGCGCCTATTGTACGGTTATTGTGCAAAAGCTCGTAAACCATATTCCCCGGAATTATTCTTTCGGGAGCATGAACAAGGTTCAGGTCTTTGCCTATAACGAATCCGTTTTCTTCAATTATCGGGCGAACAAATTTATCTATTGTGCCCGGAGAAACCGTGGATTCAATAACAACGGTAGCACCCTTCGGGCAAACTGCCATTACATCCTTGACCGCCGCAGTAACGAAGCACGCGTCTATTTTCTTTGAAAACTTGTCATACGGCGTAGGAACAGAAACTATATATGTATCCGTCACCTGATACTCTGTGGTAAATTTTATACCTGATTTCAGTGCGTCGGCAAAAAGCTCGTCCAATCCCTTTTCCTTAAATGTGGTGTGTCCCGCATTAAGGGTTTCAACAAGCTTTTTGTTGTAGTCTGTTCCCACAACCTCTACTCCGTGCGATGCCATCATTAAGGCGGTAGGAAGTCCGATGTAGCCAAGTCCGATTACGTTAATCATTTTAAATCCTCCGTTTTTATAAATAAATTATTATAAATATCCGAAAAAGTAACAAACTCAAATTTTTCACTCTCGTTATTTATACTTTCAATTAAATAGCGTATGTTATCAATTCTGACCTTATCTGCCAGCTTTGGGTGAGAAATAAGACAAATATAAGCATCTTTATTATACAATCCGTATTTCCGGTATATATAACATAAATCTTTTATTACCGACTTGTAACATCTTGTATCAAGTGAAACATACCTATAGTCAAATAATCTGTGATACAATCTCAGCGGCAAGGGTTTTCTTGACGCAGGCTGATCTATAAATTTAACATATTCTCCTTTAGGTTTACACGGCGGCAAACTGCGTTCGGTCTTATTGGTTATGAGACATTCAATAAGTCGCGGTCTTAGCGAAGCAACCGGAACTTCGTACAAAGTGTTTACAGTCTCTGACGAATCGTTTGAAATTCCGCTTTCCGAATTGATATGCCAGTTGATTTTATTTGGAACGCAAGAAAAATCAAAGGAATTAACCGCATCGAGGGCTCTGAGACGAGGAACGACGGACGAATCAATTCTTATTCCGTTTTCATACAATGCTTTTATTAACTCGTTTTCCGGCTGAATACAAAAACCACCGGCACGATATGCAATACATTTATAATCCGGATTGGCTTTTCTGCACACATCTTCGAGGTATTTTTTTGAATTACATATTATTGAATAAACATTGTTTTCTGCATCTTTATCAAACCCGAATTCATGTATTTTATAGCCTTTAGGCCCCGGTTGAAGTTTGCTGTTATGCTTTTCAGCATATAACCAGCTTGTATGTAGGTGGAGCTGAACATCGTGTCCGGAATTTGTAAGATCAACCAGTTGGGATTCAAATTTATCGGAGTACTCATAAAGCCCGGCATTTTTATGAACAATAGCAGAGCATACATCCGCAAAAAATGTTCCTTTCGCGCCTGCGTCAAGCATAGTCCTTGATAATTTTTCTGTTGGTTCAAAAAGTATTTCTTCATAGGAAGCGTTGTTTTTACCGAGAAATAATTCATAATCATAGGTAAGACAGATTTTCAACAAGTTGCATCACCGTTTTTCTTATGTATTTTTTTAAAAAGCATTTTCTTTTCGTCAGATTTTAATCCGAAAAGTATCAATGATAAACTATAAACCATCACAAATGCTACGCCACCTGTCAAAAAAGATAGTAATCCGCTAAATGGAAGCTTTGCAATATATGCGGCGAAGCTGCTTAATATAATACAAACCCATATTCTGCTGAATATTCTGCAGTAAATTCCAATCATATTAAAGCCAAACCTGTGACGATAGAAAACGTTCATCATAATAATGTTTCCGATTATTATGCTGATTGCAGTTCCCCATGCAGCCGCATAATAATTGTAGAAATATGTTCCGATAACCGATATCACGGCATTGATAATCATCGATGTAATTAACATTATTATATAAAACTTCAATATTTTTTTTGCCCTCAGAATTGAAAGGCAAACATTTGTGCAGAGTTCAAAAATGGCGGGAAACATTAATATTATCGAGAGATAATACACGTCTTCATATCCCTTTGCATGCATAAGTAATGATATAAATTCTTTTCCTAACACGCAAAAACCTGCAAAAGCTGCTCCGAGCAATGTAAATTGTATGCGACCTATTTTTATCAATAGTCTTTGTGTTTGAGATAATTTGGCATCGTCATTTTCCAGCACATTAATGACAGTTGGAAGCATAACTCCGGATATTGAGGAACTAATTTGCTGGTATATATTGAATAGTTGAAGCGCCACAGAATATATAGTGACTTCTATTGATGATTTTATGGCACCTATAATAACATTATCAAGGTTACTCTGAATTTGCGATACAACCGACGCCGTAAAGATTGCCGCCGTATATCCAAGTGAATCGCTTAAAACCTTTTTTTCAATCTTGCTGTTTGAAAGTTTAATTTTCAAAACTGATTTTATATAATAAATCTCAAGCAGAATAAGCAATAGCACCAGGCACATATCAATTGTTACAAGCACCAATGAGTTATGTATGAAAATAAGCAAGAAATATGTTGCTGCAATACGAATAATAAGTCGAAAAAACTTACAGCCGTTTGCAAAAATAAAGCGATTATAGCCTGTTATTATTCCGTTTAATATGTTCTCAAAAATGTGAAGAACTACGGTTATTCCCAATATTATGAAAAGCTGCTTCGCTCTTGAGATCTCCGCTGTTGACAAACCGTTTTTATATATTTGGTTTATAGATAAATATACAAAAATCGATATTATTGTTACTACTCCCGCTAAGACAGCCCCTTGTAACAACAAGGCTTTTATAAAACCCGAAATTTTATCTTCTTTCTTCTCGGTGAGATATTTAGCTATATATCGCATTGCGGTGTTTCCGGTACCAAGATCAAGCACCATCAATGCCGAAGTGAATGCAGAAATAGTTTTATAAACTCCGTAGTCTGCTTTGCCTATTTGCCCGATTATGTACGGCATAAGAACAATGCCGTACAATGCGTTCAAAATTATTAGCCCATATGATAAAATTGCACCAAATACAGTTTGCTTACGGCTCAAGCTATTGATAACGGTCACTTCCAATCCTTATAGCTTACAATACATTTTTCTATTTCAATCAACTTCCCGAATTCTGTATCCCAATTTATCTCTTTTGAAAGTCTTTTGGAGCCATCCGCACATTTATCATACATATCTTTATTTTTATAAAGTTGCAAAACCGCATCGGCTATTTCTTCAGGAGTATCATTTTTTATGATTATACCGAAATTATATTTATCATTAAGATACCTGTGCTCGGGAATGTCGGACATTATAACGGGAAGACCTGCCGCTGCATATTCAAAAATTTTATTTGATACGGACAGTTCGAAATTTATTGAAATAGCTTGAGTAATGGCAAGACCTATAAAAGCTCTTGAAGCACATGGTATAAGTTCTTCAACTTTCACAGGCGGCGCAAAGCAGACATTTTTTGCGTCAAGTTCTTTTACCCTTGCCCTAAGCTGTTCCTCAAGTACACCGAACCCTCTTAATACAAACTGCAAATCATTATATTGTGAAAGAAGCGGTGCTGCTTCAATCATTAAATCGTAGCCTCTTCCGCCGTAAAATTGCCCGTGATTGAGTATCTGCTTTGGCTCGGCTTTTTCAACAGCTTTTTCAATAATATTATCCCCGCTTATGCAATTCGTTACAACAATCGGCTTTGTAATATTGTATTTCTTTTTTAAATATTCTGCCGCGGCATGGCTTACGCATACAACAGCGTCAACCTTATGAACAATTTTTCTTTCGTAATATCCCCATATAAATTTCACTATCTTATTTTTAGCTATCCATGGATTTTCAAGAAAAATCTCGTGGGTATCATATATTAATTTGCATTTCAGCTTTTTGCTTGCTTTATACGCAGGGATCAGAGCATTAAGATCGTTGGCGTGAATTAAATCGGCATTTGATGAAACTATCTTTTTATATATTTCTTTGTTGGTTTTCAGCTCTCTTATAATTTTGTTGAATATATTTTGTTTCCCCGCGTAATATTTAGAACCGATTTCCGCGAGGTTGACTTCACATCCTATTTTTAATACTTCATCTTTATTATATCTGGGATCTTTAACGCCGACTCCGACTATTTCCATACCGGATGAAATATAAGTTTTTATTTGCTTTTTTACTCTTGGGTCATACCATATCGAATTTTTAACTACGTCACATATTTTCATTTAAATGCTCATTCCCTTTTAATAAATTCAAAAAAGCCGCTGCATCATTAAATTCGGTTGCATTTGCGGAAATCCATTTTTCGGGTTTATCCCACCATTTAAATTTCTCTAAAAGCGCAATTTGTTCGTCAGTCATTCTGAACCTGATAATCTTTGCCGGTACTCCTCCGACTATTGCATATGGCGGAACGTCCTTAGTAACTACAGCCCCCATTGCCACCACTGCGCCGTCTCCGATTTTAATTCCGCCTTTTATCAGAACATTATCGCCTATCCACACATCATTTCCTACTTCTAAACAATACCCATCGTCTGTTTTTAACGTTTCTTCATAAATTGTGCTGTCAACATAAGAAAACATATTATGTTTACAGGAATAAAAAGCCGGATATGTGGATATAACATTTTCAACCGGATGGCTTGAAACAATAAGTCTGATATTACTTCCTACAGAGCAATATCTGCCAATCGCGGTATTGATAAAGGTATTATTGTCACCGAGATATGAAGCGTATCCTAATGAAGAATTATAGAATTTTGTTCCCGCTCCTATCTTGTTTTTTCCTTCAAAGGAACAATTTCCCATAAGAACTGCATTTATATTTATGTGACATCTACTATGATTTTTAATTTTTTCACACAAACAAATAAAATATTTAAATAATCTTTTCATCATTACTAATATCCTTTATCTCATTTTTGTTTGTAAGCGCAATACAGCTCAATCCCAATAAAGCCCAGAACGGTCTATCCGTAAGATAAGATGCCGAAAGCATCAGCTTCACGCAAACGGTACAAAGGAAAAGCACCCATGAAAAAATGGGGAAATTACCTTTTACCGCTTTTGCTGCCTTATAAGATGCAAATAAAAAGCGTATAAATATTAACAACAACGGGATACCGAAAAGATAGCCGAACTGATACAGAATTTCCAAAATAAAGTTATGCGGATATGATCCGTCAGTTATAATACGGTCAGCATATAAACCATGTGCCCAAAAACCCAGTTTATTTATCACAACTTGCTGAATAGCCTCTCTGTCGCTGTAAATAAAGAAATCACCATCTGCCGATGTTCCTAAAAATTTTTCGACAATGCGGCTTGAATAGCCGAATTTATTTAAAAAATTATCTATATTAACAGCAATACTGTTTAAATCATTGAGAAATAAAACAATTAAAATCAAACCTATTATTAGTATAAACAACTTGATAGGCGTAATGTTTTTAAGCGAATGTATTTCCCATAATACTATAAGTACAGTCAATGTAAGCAAAGCGCCACGACAACCGCCGAGCAATATGCCTGCAAATCCAAATATACAAGCAAGAGTAGATTTCATACGATGAGTTTCTTTTGAATCAAAAAACATAATAGCAATACCGGGTAAAGAATTGTAAGCCACAGTCATATAATTAAGCTTTTTTGATATGAAAAAAATTTGCAAAATCATTAAAAGTATAAAAAGGAGAGAAGTGATTAGTCCATACTTATAAACATAACGATAGATTTTTTCAAAGGACATACCGCAAAAGCAAAGCGCAAATGACGGAAGACAAAGTCCGTAAAACGCTATAAGAGTGTTTTGCCCCAATTCGTAAATGCCGCCGTTGCCAAAGTTAAAAATATATGTATTGATTTCCGGGGTCACCAAATAAGAAAACAAAATTGCAAATAATGATATAAACAATATCACAATTGTTGTTCCGGGGGATTTTATTAAGCTGAATATCCATGACGCGAATGCAAAGGCATATATTATTACATATGAAATTCCGGTGGGAAACGATAAATCAAATAAATTCATAATCTCCGCCAGAAATCCTGTTACAATCGGTAACATAAAAACCGTTGAAAACAGTAATTCTCCCCAGGCAATACCTGCATCGCCGGATGTTCCGGAATAATTGTTATAAACTTTTTTATTCATAATATCCTTTTAAATCCAATCTGTTGTTTTAAAATAAGCGTTGATTATACATCCTGACTGAAATAATGATGACCTAATTTAATCATTATTTTTCGCGATAAATCAGTTACAAATTTCGGCATAATCCTTATTCCCCATGTTCTTATTCCAAGCTTGATTTCATATGCTCGGCTTATTACCTCGCGGTTTCCGTGATAAAGATTGTTCTTTTTGAGATATTTTGCCGCTTTATTCAATATCTTTCCTTTTCTTACAACATCAAGTATTTCAAATTCCTTTCCGGTGCTCATTGCACATTTGGCATTTACCTGATTTGCGATTTTAGAAAGTGACACTTCATATTTCCATGCATTAAGCGGTTCCTTTATGGTTTTTTCAATAAAATCCTTACGCCATATTCCAACATATAAATTAACACTGTACCGTCTGGTTGTATCTACCCTGTAAAAGTGATCATAGCCTTTCCATTTGTCTCCGTGTTTATATTTAGGCCTTAGAAATAATCTTACATAATCGATATTTTCCTTATCCATAATATCAACTATTCGCTCTATTTTTGCAGAAGAAATAGGATAAATAGGGAAATAGTCATCCAAAGTAATAAGAACATATTCCGTGTTTATGTAAGGTAACATTCCTGCTGTGCGTTCTGAAAGTTCCTTTCCCTTTCCGGTTGAAATAATCTTAACATTTTCATAACTGCTTTTAGTTTCCTCGTCGGTCACTAAAAAAGTATCAATGTCGCGATCTTTCCAATTGCGGTTTAGTAATGTCATATGTGCATCCCATAAATCCGAGAATTTATTGCATGAGTGCACAACCAAAGTCAGCCTGTTTTTCAAGGACATTTTTTTGTATCTCCTTTAACCGTGTTTATAACAAGTTGTTCAAACATATGAGAATTGTTCTCAATTGTGTGATTCTTTTCTGTTACATCAATTGCTGTTTTATAATACTTTTCCTGAATGTCGCCGTTCTCCATCAAATGTTTTAAAGACGTTTCAAGATCTGATTTTTTTGTACAAACCTCGGCTGCATTTGTAGATATCATATATTCTATCAGTCCGCATTCCGAGGAGCCGTAAACGAATATTGCCGTTCCGGATGACAAAGAATCTGCCGCTTTAGTAGAAAGGGAATAACGCGTTTTATAAATATCATCTTTTGAAAATCCCTCAACTATAACCGTCATATCACTTTTTAACATTTCCGATTTAACATCAGAGTATGGAATTGAGCCCTTAAAACAAATGTTTTTATTTGTTTTATATATTCCGTAATATTTTGAATCAGGTTCGTTTGAATAAATATTCAGGATATAATTGTCGTTTATCTTTCCCAAAGCATATCCGATATCATCCAAACTGTGGTTTCTTCCGCCGCGAATATTTCCGAAATAAGTTATGACAGGATTTTCAGTATTGATTTTTTTGAATTCTCTCCGTTCAATGTTAGAAGTTAAATAAATAGTTTCACCGGAAATATGAAAATAACTGTTATATTTATCCCGAATTTTGTCGCCAATATATATAGCGTTTCCCGGATGTCTAAAAACCTTATCTGTTAACTTGCGATATTTGTTTTTATATATATAGTAAAAAGGCGAGAGTGAAAATTTGGTATTGAAATAGTAGTCGTCTCCAACAGATGAAATAATAGGTATATTATAGCGTTCTGCTGCATACAGAGCTATTTCCGATATAAAAAAATCATCTGAAAAGCTTAAGAAAATACATTCCGGTTTAAAATTATCAAGCCATTTATTAAACTTTTCAGTACACCAGTTTTTCTTTTTCCACACCAATTTTCTTAAAAGGTAAATTATCGGAATTTTTCTTCTTCCGATTTTATAGAGCTTTGAAACTAAAGTGCTGTTCACCTCTAAAGAATTGTCTGTCCATTCGTCCGGCAAATCATCATAATTATATATTTTCCCGGTGTCCGTCTTTGAACCGAATAAGGCTTTTAACATTCTCTGATCGGTTATTTGAAACAATGTTTTGCAATGACCCTTAACAGGTGTTTTTGTATTTGAAAATACCTGTGCCAGACATTCTTTTTCCCAATTATGGAAGTATGTTTCAAATGCGCGTGATGTTGACTTTTTGTTATACGGCACGGTGCCTACAATTAAGACTCTGGGCTTCATTCTTTTTCTCTCACTTTATTTTGAATCTGATTTTTTGCAAAATATTACGTATAGGTTCGGGTATTGCGTATTTAATACGGGCAACCAAAATCTGATGTTTATATCGGAGTTCAAATTGTGATTGCATTTCCTCCGCACTGAGTTTTCTGAACTGACCGATTATATCATCCCTGATAATAGGTCTTAAAGATGGGCTCTGCAGCTGGGCATTGTTTTTAACAGCGTCCTCAAGCGCTACCGATTGTGATTTGAGTTTTAATTTTTTAAAAAGAGTCTTACTCTTTTCGGTGTTTAAAAGCACTAAAGAGCAACCTTTATTTGTTTTGAAACCAAGATTATATTTTTCGGCTCCCCAAAAATCACCGAGCGTAAAATCGCCTTGCCGGTTTGTATTGGCATATTTGCATCTATAACAGCTTTCTCTATATGTGGCGCCTTTCAAAAAATACCAGTAATAATAATGTTCAAAATAATAAAACGGTTTTTCCTCAATTGTCTCATTTTTTAAAAAAACGTACTTGCCGGAATACGACCAGCCTTTGGTCTGCTTTGAACGAAAGCAAAGTGATTTCAATTTTGCATTCTCTTTAATTTCCATGCCGCTTATAAATTTGTTAAAGAATGCCTGTGACGGAACGCCATGGCATATTAAATCAACCGTTATAAGATTTTGGTAATCATGCTCCAAAAATGTCTTTAATCCGGCGATTTGGCAAGGCGTTCCGGTGTATAAAACCGTCTTTCCGTTTTTTAAATCAGTCTTAACTTCAGAAAATGTGTTCATAGTATTACTTTGAACGTATTTCGAGCCATAAAGGCAATTCAATTTATCGGAAGATGTCAGGCGTATATGCTCCGCTTGTAATTCATCTGAAAAGCTACAGCCGTAAACAACTCCGCCGTTTATAAGAATATAATTCGCAATAGCTCCGAAAACTCCGCCGCTGGTTTCCTGCATGAGTTCGGAAAGATTTGTGTTAACTGCCGCATAAGCGGTCGGTTTGCCGCATGTAAGTTCTTTATTTATAGGACATACAGACTCACATTTTCCGCAGTTCACACAACATTTCGAATCAATTTTCGGAAACAAAAAGCCATCCTTATTTTCTGTAAGCGCAATTGCACCGCATGGGCATTTTTGCGCACAAGCACCGCATGCGGTACAATGTTTTAAATCTATATTTATCATTTATTTCTCCGCCAAAGCCTTTTTTAAAAAATTCCTTGCTTTTTCACGGTTTTCCTCCACCTTCTGATTTACCGCGCTGTAATCAATTTTTTTTCCGTATATTTCATTTAACTCGGAAAAATCTTTTATTATACGATCGGAAATACCATGTTGCTCAAGTAAAAAAACCAATTTATTGGCATTATTTCGCACAAAAGCTGCAAATGGACTATTGGTGATTATTGATATAACAGAACCGTGAAATGTATCCGTAATTACAAATTCCGCATTTTTGAACCAATCTAAAAGTTCAATAGGGCTGACGGCTATGTTTTTATCACACCATTTATGATAGTAACCTACCGAATAAATTTTTAACCCCTTGTTTTTGGCAAAGGAGCGGATTGCGCTTATCTCATTGGGCTTATTCATATTTTTGTCATATGAATAAATCAAAATATATGGTTTGCTGTTATTACTATGCGTAATGTTTTCAATTTCACTTTTATATCCGTAAAGCAGAACCGGATCACAAAGTAATTCAGGTTTTTTCCCTGAAAGTTTTTCTGCAATTTGATATGAATTTATATCACGTACCCCGATTGATTTCATGGAATTTAATCCGGATGAAATAAGATTATCACATCCTGCATTATAAATATCTTTAAGCGTTGTTTGCCCAAAACTGCCGGCATATGAAAAAACATTTTTATTTTTGAGACAGTGCCCGTAAAAAAACGGATTTATACCAACGTCAATAGCAAAGACCTCATCGCTGCCTATACAAATCGAATCAACTTCACAATCCGAATAGCGTTTCCCGAGTTTAAGCTTTTCATTTCTGAAACTGTTAAGCTTTTTACGTTTCATATAATTATATTTAAATGTCCCAATACCGTTCTCATTCAAATAGTCAATAAAAAACGGTATACTTGAAATACCAATCTGGTATTTTTTCTCGTTTCCAGACGGAATATTATCGTAGTTCCTCCTAAATGTTAAAAATTCTACGGAGTTACCAAAAGACTCCAAAACATTTTGTAATGCAAACGCTTGTAACAAAGCTCCGTGATTATGCACTCCATAATATGTCAGAATGCCTATTTTCATACTTTTCACCCTTTCCTTAACATTTTTTTATAAGAAAAAGTTTTAATCGAAACCGGCATATAAATAAAAGCACGTACTGCCAGTATATTACGCAAATACTCTGCTTTGTTTATCATTTTTTCTTTAAGCATATAGCGGCTCAGTTTTTCCCATCCCGATATGTATTCCCTGTTGCTGCGTCTGTAAACCATGCCGTTACCGATTCTGGCATGCACCAAAACATCACTGAGATTTGCAATTTTATATCCCGCAATTAAAATTCTCAGCCACAAATAGTAATCTTCCAAATATTTCATATGCATATATGAGCCTACACTCTGTACAACACTTTTTCTAAATATTACAGACATATGGTTTAACGGGGATCTGAATTTTGCAAATTCATAAAGCTCAGCATCGGTAGTTGGCAAAAGCTTCAGAAACACTCGTTTATCAGGGTCAAAATCAAATTCATCAATTGCGGATCCCAATACGGCAATATCCGTATTGTTTTTGAGAAATTCAATTTGTTTTTCGAAACGCTTGGCTACGCAAATGTCATCACTGTCTGATCGAGCTACTATTTCATAAGTACATTTTTTCAATCCATAATTCAGCGCCTCGCCTAGACCGCCGTTTTCAGAAAGTCTGTAAACTTTAAAAATATCCGGAAACAGTTTGCGATACTTTTCTATAACTTTATCCAAATCGGCGTTTAACGGACCGTCACATACTAAAACGAATTCGCTCGGCTTCAAGGTTTGGTCTAATAAATTACTTTTAAGCGCCAAATCAAAATATTCCGGGTTTTCTTTAAAATAAACAGACATTAAAACAGAGAAATTCATTTTAACTCCTTCCTGTAATTTATATAAACACATTTTTCTGATTCTTCTATTGACTCGTTCGGTTTTTTCACTTCATAAATTGACTTATAACAACCGATGGACTTTTCATAAGTAAGATTACCTAACGCTTTATTCACAAGCCCGATGAAACAGCTCATAATTTTTAAAAGCCAAGTAACCCCGCCTACAAGCCTGATTTTCTTACCGTGAGCGTCGCCTATCATATCAACGGTATCTACCGTGTACTTATCGGGAAAATTTGTATTTATATAGTTTTCAAACGACGTGCCAATATAGCTGCCCGCGCTTGTAATAAGAATTTTTTTCATTTCGCGGCAACCTTCTCTTTCTCTTTTTCAAGCTCGCCCGTGCCGCCCTCTACTACACCGTCATGCTTTAAAACGGAAGTAATGGTTTTAAAGAAACAAATAATGTCCATTTTAAAGCCCTTGAATTTGCCGGCGTTAAGACATTCGGTGTATTCGCCGTCAAGCCTTGCTTTAACGGGTATTTCAAGCTCGTCTCTTCCGCTTACCTGCGCTAAACCCGTAAGTCCGGGGCGAACGTCGTTTGCACCGTATTTATCCCTTTCTGCTATTAAATCATCCTGATTCCAAAGAGCGGGGCGCGGACCTATAATGCTCATATCACCTTTCAATATGTTAAAAAGCTGAGGCAGCTCATCAAGCGACATTTTCCTCTCAAACCGCTGAAATTTGCTTAACATCTGTTCGGAATTTTCAAGCTTATGCGTGGGCATATCGTGCGGAGCGCTGACGGGCATTGAACGGAATTTTATTATTGTGAAATATTTTTTATTTTTACCTACCCTTTTTTGCTTAAAAAATACCGGACCGGGAGAATCCAGCTTTATAATTACCGCAACAATAAGCATGGGTATTGCCAGAACTGCAATGCCTATAAACGAAAGAATAATATCAATTGCTCTTTTAAAGAAATTTATATACATTAAATCTGCTCCCCAAACAATAAATTTTCACCGGCATAATTTTGCCTTGACGCCGTGCTTTTCACCTTATACAATCCTATATCATCAAGCTTTTTTCTTCGTGTGGGGCTTAATGTATCGTACTTTTCTCTTTGATGGCGTATCCAGCGCCCGATTTTGCAGCCGTCTGCCGTGGCATATGCTGCCGGGATATTCGAATTTCCGTATTTCTTTTTATAATCGCACACTGCCACATACGATTTTTCCCGGATTAAATCGCTTATTCCTTCCCAACGCATACCAATTTCATCAAGCTGCGCTACCTGCTTATCCGTAAGCTTTCCGCCGACCTTGCCGGCACGCACCAATCGCTGTGTATTTATCCAAGAGCCTAATGTGTACCCGTCGGGAGTTACATATCTTTTTGTAACCTCAAGATTTCCGTTTAATTCAAAATACTGCCGTGCCAGTCCATACATTAAGTCCCACGAGGCTGTAAGCACCGTATTAAGCTTGCTGAAAATCTCACGGCAATCGCGCACCTCGTCAAAAATCTCAAAATGCTCATATACAATATTTCCGTCTTCGCCGTGAGCGAGGTAATATGCTGTGGCAATCTGCATTTCTTCTTCAACAGCGCCTATGCTGTAAAGATTTTCTATATTAAGCACAATATCAAAAATAACGGGAGTGCTCTTTTTGCCCGCCGACAGCGCGCGCCCGATCTGCTGCTTGTAAATAATGGGGGAAACGGTGGGGCGGAGAAGTATAACCCCGTCAATATCATCAACGTGTATGCCCTCGTTGAGCATATCTATTGAATACAAGAGCTTTAAGTGTTTGCTTACATCCGCCTTAAAAGCAGAAAAAGCCTTGCTTGCAGCAGGGTCGTTTGAATATGCCTTATATATATGCGGCTCGGTATCTACCTTAGCAAACCACTCTTTTGCCTTGTCCGCCATTTCGTTCATATGGTCAAAGCTTGCGCAGAAAACTATGTATTTGCCGCCGCTTTTAGGCATATGCTTTGCAAACACCTTGTCAAGCCCGTCCGCCTTATCAAGCGCCCGCTTTAAAGTATCAAGGTGCTTTTTGCCCTCCGCCCTTACAGCCTTTGACCTTGTATTTTTTACCTTTTGCTCATATTTTTTAAATTCATTGCCGTAGCCGAAAACGGACAGCACATATTTCGGCGGATTTAAAATTCCTCTGACAATTGCCTCACCCAGCGTCATTTCCGAGGCTATGTTTCCGTTAAACAGTTCGTCTGCCATATCACACCTGTTATCAAGATAACGTATATTAGTCGCAGTCAGCCCTAAAATAGGAGTGTCAGAGTACATATTTAAAAGGCGCTTAACGCCCTGTCCCCACATTTCTGCGCCGCAGCGGTGAAACTCATCTAAAATTATGTAATCGGGTTTTATTTTTTCAAGCTCTGCATCGGTCATAAGCATAAGTTTTGCATAGGTAAAAAAAGCAATGTTATTCGGTACGGCAGAACCTGTCGCCGTAAGGTTTTCACACTGCGTTTTAAAGATATATTCACCGGGGGAGAGCCAGCATATTTTTTTATCGGCATTATCCTCGCACAGCTTAAAGGCTATAAAGGATTTACCCGTGCCTGTCGGGTGAATAACGGCGGCTTTGCCTGTTTCGGTAAGCATCTGAACAGCTGAAATGTATGCAGTTTCATTATGCTCAAAAAGCTTAATACCGCTGTTATCAGCCATTTAAAACGCCGCCCTTTCTTTTTCTCGGAACCTATATTCCAAGAAATAAATTTACGCATATTATTTTAGCACATTAAAGCGAAATTGTCAATTATATACCCCAATTATGTAATATATTTGCAAAACTCGGCAATAGGTCGGGTCTTTTTTTATATATAAATAATTTTCAGCCGTCAAAAAAGCACGGAAAGCCGCCGATTGGCAGTTTTCCGTGCTTTTTCTTGGAATTAACAGTTCTATGAAAAATGGAATTTCATTATACAATACAACAAGCCGGAGTAATACCTAAATATGCATTGGAATTATAACCTGGAATATTACCAGTTTCGGAGACACTGAATATTGACGACGGTGTCAGACAATTTGCGCTTCTTAGCAACCAACGGCTGTTTTGCCCGTTGAATGTTTTAATTTTGTTTGAATCTTCGTCGTAATATGGGTATTTTTCACCTTCAAAATAATTATTGTTCTTTTCGCCACTCACCTCTGTAACTGAAAGAAGGAAGAATTTATCGTTGAATTCTGCTAAATCTCCGCTTTTTGTTACTTTATTTAGACTATATGTCTTTTTTACGGCTCCTAGTACTTTCAAAAAATCTGAACTTATTCCATTACAAAAGAAATCGGTAGTATTATTCCACTCAGGACATCTTGAATAATTATTTACCGGTTCCCACAAACCGTTTGTGCTATTAAGATATTGTTGTATAGACGAGCCATAATAGGTATTATTGCCATATCTAACACACTGAATTTGATTGATTTGAGTTAATAGCGTACCGTTGTTTCCTTCAGTGACTTGGACACTTTCAATTGGTGTAGTACTTTTATTGGAACTGTAGGTTTTTAGCAAAACAGATGTGCTTTGCATATTGTAATTCCAAGGGAATAAAATTTGCCCTCCTGCGGGAATAGGCTTTGTAGTTGTAAAACAAAGTGTTTTACCTCCGCCATTTGCAACATCATAGCCTTGGGGTAAACAAAAATGGTATGTGCCTGCCGGCAACTCAGTTTCGGCATAATATAATGCTTCTGCGTCTTCAAACTGCGAAGTTTTAAAACAATCATGCAATTGTATTGTCAATGAGTGTTTGTAGCGGGTATCGGTTGGAACATCATGATCTATTCCGATAATATCCCATGTAAGTAATTGTCCGTTTTTTAAGCATGTAAGTTGATCACCTATTTTAAAAGTGCTCTTTGCCAAACCCGATCGAACTATTTTTTGAATATTTTCCCATGAATCTTTCATCATATATGCAACTGTGCCCAACTTAGTCATTATTTCTGTTATTGCTGATTGTATATTTGTGGCATCTATTCCTATTTCATCATTTTTGCATTTAATTTTTTCTGCATTTATAGCATTCAATGCCTCACTTACGGCTTTACCACTCTGCGCGTTTTCAGATGTCGGAGAATATACCTGATCAATATTTTCAATATTTCCCGGGTCGCCTTTTTCACCTTTTAAAGCCGCCAACTGTTCATTGGTAAAATCCGCATAGGTGAATGCGTCGCCCTTGTCACCTTTTTCACCCTTAGCGCCTGTATCGCCTTTAACACCCTGCACGCCTTGCTCGCCGGTATCGCCTTTTTCGCCCTGCAAGCCGCGAGGTCCTGTATCTCCTGTATCGCCCTTTGCGCCTTTCAGCAGTGCTAGCTGTTCATCGGTAAAATCGGAATAAACAAACGGGTCGCCCTTATCTCCCTTGTCGCCTTTATCACCTTTGTCACCTTTAAACGTGCCGTTGTCTGCGTCTGTTCTGACAGATTGAGCCACCTGTTTTGTTGCATTGGCAATGCTGACAAGCTGTTCATACTCGGTGGGAGTAGGCTCCGACGGTGCATCACCTGTGCCGTAACCGCTTTCGGTCACTCGTATTTCAGCTTTGGTTGTTGTTGCTCTTTTATTTTCTAAACTCCCAAATACCGATACTGTAAATGACGGTGCTTTTATAACCTCGTAAGGTATATAACATTCATCCTCGCCGGTGCATAAATTACTGTCACTGTTAAGAATCACGCTGAGCGTTTCATTATTTCCTCTGAATACAGCCGTTTTTGTAAAGCCGTTCCAGCTTTCCGGAAATTCAAATTTTATCGTTTCAAACTCTACACTGTCAGAAACGGTGCTTTGAAATACGCTAATCCTTCCGTTTTCTTTAATTTCTGCATATATCATTACTTTTTCCTCCGTAATTTAATGTGTATCAAAACAGTGTAATGTTTCCTCCTTTCGTGCCGCTTATTGTTTTGATACCATTATATAGAAAGAAAAACAAGCATTGTTTGTAAACATCCCATGTGAAAAAACTTTATTTGACATTTTATAAAATCAATGCTACACTAAGCATAAAATAGGGGAAAATAGCAGTTAAGACTCCAAAGTTCTATGTTCTTGATACCTGACTTGCCGCTTAGCTTTCCATACGGAATACTCCCGATGTTCTTAAAAACGGCACAATGGCTAGAGCTTTCTTCGAAACATTCGTTGTGTCGGAAATTATAAAAACTTATTACAATACGTTTGCTGTATTTCTTTGTTTACTGTGGCGCAAAATTTGACTTTAACCCTGTTCGGAAAAATCAATAGCATCAAAAGTGCATGTTTACAAAAATCAGAAAAATTCGCCGTTGGATAAATAGGAAAACAAATAATCGGCAGAAAATTTCCAATTAAGAGGACACATAAAGAATTATTGTACTTTCTGTTGGGAACAGCAAGCGGCTTTTTCAAGTCATAAAAAGTATTGGCGGCGTAGAAGTATTCGTTATCTTTGCTATGCGAATGCTCAACATTAAACGTCTAATTTTTGTTATTCTGTATATTCATGCGGTCTTTCTTTATAGTCATTAACTTTATACTCACCAATGGCGGCGTATTTATCTGCTTTAGTTCCGCTCAGGGTGTCAGTTTCATTATCTTCACCTAAAATAGCATCGAAGAAAATGCGTTCGAGATATTCATATTTTGAATAAATACCCTGTGAAGCCCAAACGAGAGCGTTGCGAACATATGCAGAGTTGTTTTTGAAAAGTTCGTGTTCAACCTCAAAGCCTAATGATTTTGCAAACAGTACAGCAAACACTATAACTGTTCTTGTATTACCCTCACGGAATGGATGTGTCTGCCAAATACTTGCTATAATACGAACAAGCCTGAAAACTATATCTTTGTCATTATCTCCGGTTCTTTTAAGCTTGGCGATTTCTTTCATAGTAATGCTTAACTGTTTTTTTATTTCTTCAGGATAAGCATAACGAACGGTATCGCCGCCTAAAACATCTTCGTATTTTACCATTTGAATTGTGCGGAATTCTCCCGCCCAATCAAATATTTGACCGAAGATATTGCGGTGAATATCCTGTAAGGTTCCGGTATTAATCTTATCATATTTATAATCATAAATTGCCGCCATTGCAAGACCTGTAATGTCAGCCTCGGCCTTGCGCAATAGTTCGGCATCTTTTATACAGGCTAAGTTTTTAAGCACATTAACATCATCATATAAATAAGGATCACGCATTTGTTAAGCCTCCGTCACAAAACCGTATCTTCTGAGTGTTTGCTCAAAGACTGACAAGAATGTAATGTTACCGTTTTTCCAATTTGCGAGATCGCTTTTTACCCTATCGCTTACCGGAACTCCCTCAATTGAAGTCATAGCTTCTGAAAAAGAAATTCGTTTTTCTTTTTCTTCGTATGAAATATTGTCCATACCGTTTGTAAGTTTCAATATTTTTAATTTGCGAAGTATTGCCTTGTCTAATAGTTCTGCGGCGGTTTCAATATCTGCAAGCCTTTTTGAAATTTCGGGTAATTCTGCCTCATATTCTTTTCTTAAAGAAAGTTGATTTTTTATATCTTGGTATTCTTCTGCCTTGATATATTTACTCTCAACGGTATTACCGTTACGGGTTTGCAAATATAAATATTGCTTGCCACCAATCGTTTTTTTAGAAATATATCCCTTTGGTAGGTTACTGAGTTGTTGTTCGATTTCAAGTTTTAAGGTAAGTAATTCTTTGTATTCGTTAATAATATCAGTCATAATATTACCTCCAGACTAATAATATTATATCACAAATTAACCTACAAATCAACGACGTTTTAAAAATATGTAGGTTAAAAAATATATAAAGTAAATTCTCAAAGTAAATGCAACCTTTTCGTACTGTTGCATTTACTTTGAGAATTTACTTGACATATTCGGTACATAATCATATTAACATAAAAATTGCTTTCAGTCAATTTCTGTGTTATAATTTGACAGGGTGAATATAATGCTTAACTATGAAAAGCTTTCCGATAATATTTCAGAACAAATAGAAAAAGACCGAAAGAACGATAATCTTTCGGCTTTTGGCTTTAAAGAAGAAAACGCACTGCGCAGAGATAACGAAAGGGACAAGGCAACCGCTATAAGAACCGCGTTTATAAGGGATACGGATAAAATTATTCATTGCCCCTATTTTAACCGCTATGCGGATAAAACACAGGTATTTTCGTTTTATAAAAACGACGATATAACCCACCGCATACTTCACGTCCAGTTAGTCTCCCGTATAGCGCGCACAATAGGTAAGGCGCTCTGCCTTAATCTTGATTTGATAGAGGCAATCGCGCTCGGACACGATATAGGTCACACGCCGTTCGGTCACGAGGGCGAGGAATTTCTCGATGAGCTGCTCTTTTCGCACACGGGCAGGCATTTCAGCCACAATATTCAGTCGGTAAGGGTGCTTGATAAAATTTTTCCGTTCAATATTACCCTGCAAACCCTTAACGGAATTGCCGCGCACGACGGTGAAATGGAGCTTTCGGAGTATCACCCGAAGCCGCTTGATAGATTTGAGGAGTTTGACAGGCAAATAGAAGCATGCTTTGTGGATAAAATGAATGTGCGCAAATTGGTTCCCGCAACGCTTGAGGGCTGCGTTATGCGAATATCGGATATTATAGCATATCTCGGCAAGGACAGGCAGGACGCCGAGCGCGCGCATATTATTTCAAACGCCGAGTTTGAAAGCGGCGCTATCGGCTCATACAATGCGGAAATTATTAACAACCTTATAGTTAATATAGTAGAAAACAGCTACAAAAAGCCGTATATAAAAATGGATGAAGAACATTTTGCGGCGCTTAAAAAGGCAAAGGCGGATAACTACAAGCTTATATATAAAAACGATTCGGTAAAATCGGCTATGCGCGAAACCGTACAGCCTATGATGGCAAGGGTTTATGAAAGACTGCTTTCAGACCTTGTAAACGGTAATTTTGATTCTCCTATATTCACGCACCATATAAGCTTTGTAAATAAAGCACATTATAAAAGGGATATTCCTTACGAAGAAACAGAGCCCAATCAGCTTGTAACAGACTATATAGCGAGCATGACCGACGATTATTTTGTGGATCTATATTCGTACCTGTTCCCGAACGATAAGCCGCAAATTGAATACAAAGGATATTTTGAATAAACCGCGTTTAGAGTTGCTTGCGGGGCGTTAATATTATTGCTTGATTTTAATGCGAATAATATTATCTCCCGAAATCTTTATTTTTTCACCGGCAATAATCCTGACATTGTGCGGGACCTTTATTTCAAGGTCGTCCGCTATATTTCCGATATACAGCGTATTAAAATCATCCGAAAAAGGAATTATTTCATTTCCATGCCTATACCCGCCGATAACGCGGTCGGGCAAAACGGCAACCGTGTTAAGCCAAGTGTCATACCCGCGGGCAAAGGAATATCTTGAAAGGGTCATATCGTGTCTTTTCGGAAAGCCCGTGCGATCCGAAAAATCAACGCTTTCGCCGTTTTCTGCAAGCGCTCCCGATGAAATAGGCTCATACTGGTAAATCGCGTACATATTTCCGCCCGAATCTTCCTTTGCAAGATTAGTCATAAAACAGTTATACGAATCAAGCAGCCGTTTATCGTCGTGGGTGAGCAGGGCATACCAATACTCCGCCTCGGCGCGCCAGACAGACCAGGCGTGACCGTAGCACACTGCGGGTCCGTCGGAATCGCCCTCCCATATTGTTTCCCACCAGCGAAGAGAAGACCTGAACATAACGGGGTGGGGCGTGGAAACGGTAAAGGCGTCGTGTATTTTTAAGATTTTTTCCGCATAGTCAAGATACTCTTTTTTGTTTTTAATAAACCGCGCCGTATAAAGCACGGTAAGCGCCGAGCAGGACATAGAACCCTCCTCAACCTCGGTATTGACCTGCTCGTTAAAGCCGCCCTCGGTCGGGAAATCCAAATCGCGTTTCACTACAAAATCGGCTGTTTTTTCCGCGCATTGCTCGAAAAAGCGGAATCTGTCATCACCGAGCTTTTTAAGCAGCACAGCCATATCCACAATTGGTATTACCATACAGGTCACCGTGGTATAATCGGCAATTTCTGCCGTAGCGCCGTCGCTGCCGCGGCGTAAAATCGCCCCCTCGGGGGATAAATCGTCTCTAAGTCTTCTTTGCAGCACCTTGACCGCAAATTCAAGATATTTTTTATCCCCGAAAACACGGTATGCGTCAAGCAGAATATTTACGCCGTTATATGCTTCCTGAATACGGTTTGAATTATGAGTCAGACAATTATCGTCAAAGGTGCATCTGTCCACCGCGCAATCGCAGCTGCCCGTAATTATATCCAACATATTTTTTACATCGTCCGCTATCGGCTCGCATATTCCAAAAGTGCGCATATAACGCAGATCCGCCCAGCACCACATAGCGTGCTCGCACAGATTATAGTCCTCATACCCGCGATAGGTTAAATGAGCGGGCTTGAATATTTCCTTGCCCTCTGCGTTTTTTCCTATTATAATGTCTCTGTTTTGCTTTACCGAAAGGCAGGCGCGGCGGAACATATCGTTAAGCCCGTCATGAATAAAAAAGCCGCAATCGGCGCCCGCAATGTTTCCGTTATAAGGCGTTGCGGTGTATATTCCGTATTCATCGGGAATAAAGGCGGTGTTTTTCAATACCTCCTTTTTCCCCGACGGGGCGGTGACCGTAATTTTATCCCATTTACCTATGGCAGAAAAGCCGAACGGCTGATTTTTATATCCGCTTGCGGTTTCATAGTAAAGCGCCGGCATACCCCAAAGCCCGCTTGCCTTTTCAAGAGCCTCGCGGTAGGTGCTTACCGCCTTTATATGCAGCTTTACCCTTTTCTCCGCTCTTGTCTGTCTTCCGTAAGCCCTATCGAATTGAGAGAGAAACTGTATGCCCATAATATAGTGCCCGCAAAGGAAATCCGAATAATTTATTCTGTAGCCGTCTATTTCGTTTTCTGCAATGCAAACGAGATTTTTCCCGTCGGGCCGCACAAGATAAAACATAAAGTGCTTTCCGTCTGCCGTGCGGTAGGGGCTTGAAGCGGTAAACTGAAGTTCCCATGAATTGTTCTTTTGCCCCATAAAGCTGAACGGCAGGGAAATTCCGCAGGCGCTTACATCCGCGTTTGTGAAATTTATTTCCAACGCAATTCCGCCGTCTGTTTCCTCCGCTTTTAAGGAAACCCCGAACTCTTTATTCAGCAGTATGCCGTTTTCCGTTTCGGTATAGGAAACGGAATAATCGTTATACGGTATAAACTCGGGCTTTTTCTCTTTGGTTATATCCTGCGATTTAAGGGTATACACGGGCTCGGCGAAATTGCCGCTGCCGTCGGTTATATCAACGGGTGTTTCATACCGCATATCATAAACGGCGGCAATTCGGTAATTTTCTGTTTTTAGCTTTAACATTACGGTATTCTCCTTACTTTTGCGGTTGACCTGCCGCGCACAAAATTTATTTTACTGTGTGAAAAAGCCGTCAATCAAAGCGTTTAACTGCGAAACCGTACTGTCGGAGCGTTTATCGGTTACATATACCGTTTTAACGGCTGTTGATGAGAGCACCGAATAAAACTCACGGAATATTTCGGGCAGGGAGTGGTTTTTGCAGTTAACCTTTACCGCCGGCGGCAGGTGCGTATCTGTTATGAGCCTTAAAATATTACCGTCACCGAAAAGCTCGGCTATAAACAGTTCCGCGGCTTTTTTATCGGCTTTTTCGGCTACAAACAGCGTATCGGCGCGTACGGGTAAATTTATATTTTCGTCTTTTTCCGCCGCAATTCCCGGCGAGAAAACCAGCTTGGAGGAAAGCGGCATATTTTGCTGAATTTTAATTATATCAAGGTAAGAGCAGAGCCAACCTGCGGTTTTGCCCGAAACAAACGAATCGGACGGATTTTGGGATTTTTTTAAAATTTCGGAATCCGCCGTTTTTTTAAGCCTTTCAAGCCCCTGAGCCAGCAGCTCCCGCGAAAGATTACCGGAGCCTATATCCTCCGCAGAGGCGCCGCATGAAATGCACAGCGGAGCTATAAAGCCCCAGTAAAGATTTTCACTGTCGGTAAGCATTGGGTTGGATTTCACAAATTCCGAACCGAATATATCGGAGAAACGGCAGGGAACGGCGGCATTTTCACGGATATACGGCAGCTTATCTATCCATATTCCCGAGGTTTCCAAAAAAAGGGGCAAGCCTATAATATCCTCGCCGCTGCGGTAAAGCAGCTCGGGAATAAAATCGGCGGTATCTGCCATGCTGTTAAGCGCGGCAAAGCCTTTAGCGCGCTCATCATCCATACGGTCGGTAATTAAAATATCGGCATTGCTTTCAGCCTCGGTAAAGGTTACCTTTAAATCGGCATATTCCGAATTAACAGTTCGTATTATCCTTTCAAACGCGTGGTAATAATAGGAATTACAGTATATTTTAAGCTCGGCGCTTACCGCCGCGCCGACCGCTTTGCGGGAAGCGCGCATATTCGTATCGCATCCGACAGTCAGCAGTAGCAGCGCGGAGCTTGCGCAGGCAAGCGCTTTTTTAAGGAATGAAGAAAGCCCATTCATTTCTTTTCTCCTCCGCCTTTTCTGTACGCAATCGGCTGAACGCCGGTTTTTTCCTTAAAAATCCTGCTGAAATATTTCGTGTTGTCAAAGCCGACCATATCGCTTATTCTGCCGATGGAAAAGTTAGTGCCCGTAAGCAGCTTTTTGGCCTGCTCAATGCGTATATCCAGCAGATAATCACTGTAATTTTTTCCGGTTTTTTGCTTGAAAACACGGCTTATATAGCTTGAATTTGAATAGAACATTTCACCGAGGGACGAAAGGGTAATGTTCTGCGCATAGTTTTCTTCAAGATAGCGCATTATCTTCTGAACCAGCTGCGAGGAATTGTGGTTTTCATATTCTTCAAACGAGCCAAGCATATAATTATTAAGCGCCTCAAAAATCGGCTCGGTGCCGCCGTCTTTACCGAATTTCGGCGGCGAAACCGAAAGGGCGGAGAGTTGCTCACGGCATACCCTTACAAGCTCATCCGAAAGCTTGCGGCTTACGGCGTAGGCGGCGTCGCGGTCGGGTGACGCTTTAAGTAAGGCGAAAATTTCCTTTAATATATCCTCGCTTTTTTGCTGATCTTTTTCTTCTATGGCTTTTGTAAGGGCTATTTCGCTGCCGAGAGGGTAGGCAAGCTCCTTATTTCCCGCGAGCTTTTCACGAAGCCGCTCCAGTGTTTCTTTAAGCTCAGAGGGAGAAACGGGCTTTAAAAGAAAATCGAAAACGCCTATTTTTATAGCCTGCTTTGCATACTCAAATTCATCATAGCCCGTGAGAATAATAACCTCTGTTGTCGGCAGAGATTTTTTTATTTCGGTTGCAAGGGTTATGCCGTCGCAAAAGGGCATTTTAAGGTCGGTTATAACAATATCGGGCGTAAGCGAGAGTATAAGCGGCAGCGCTTCCTTGCCGTTTTCCGCCTCGCCCGCAAGGGTAAAGCCGATATCTTCCCAGTTAAGCAGCTTTTTCATACCGTTTCGTATTATGCTTTCATCGTCAACCAGAAAAACCGTAAGCATTTTTTCGGGCATAGCTTTTAATTCTCCTTTCTCGGCTTTTTAAACTGATACAGCGCGTCTGCGTCGGGCGACGCGGGAATGGAAAACGAGACCGACATACCCTCGTTTTCGCGGCTTTGAATTATCAGCCCGCGGTTATCGGAAAAATAGAGCCGCAGGCGCTCGTTTACATTATAAAGCCCTATGCCGTGCTCGGCGGGCATGGCGCGGCGGCTGAGCTTTTCGGCCAATTTATCAAGCTCGTCTACCGTCATACCTCTGCCGTTATCCGATACGGTGAAACAAATATCCCGCCCCTCTTTTTTTATGCCGACGGTGATTATAAGCTTGTGCGAAATATCCTTAAAGCCGTGCGAAAAGCAGTTTTCAAGTATCGGCTGCAATAAAATTTTCGGCATATAGCAGCCGAGCGCCTCGGGGTCGGTATCATAAATCACTTCAAGCTTTTCCTGCAAGCGCAGCTTTTGCAGGGATAAATAATTCTTTATTTGCGCAAGCTCCTCTTTTACGGTTACGGGCTTATCGCTGTTGCGTATGTGATACCTGAAAAGCGCCGACAGATTGAGCAGCGCCTCGGCAATATCGTTTTTATCGTCAAGCACCGCCATCATTCTTATAGTATCAAGCGAATTGTAGAGAAAATGCGGGTTTATTTGGCTTTGCAGCATTTGGTATTTCGCCTCGGTTTCCCGCTTTTCCGATTCCGAAACGGCGTAAATCAGGTTGTTGAGCTCGCCCGCCAGGCTGTTGAAATTATTGAAAAGGTCGCCGAATTCATCATTACGCTTTTGCGATATGCGCGTATCAAGGTCGCCGTCGCTCAGCTCCTTCATTGAAAATTGGAGCGTTTTTATGGGTCTTGTGAAATAAAACGATACTATTACCGTCATTATTATTATAACCGCCGCGCAAATAAGACTTAACGAAACCAAACGGTTAAGCAGGGTTTTTGCGCTGGAGGTAACGAAATTATAGGGCACTGCCGCCGCAACCGACCAGCCCGTATCCGCCACGGAGCTGCTTACGGGTAAGTATTCCTTGCCGTCTATTTTAATTTTACCGATATTCTTTCCGCCGCCTGTCAGTGCGGAGGGAATATTTTTTTCGGAACCCGTGGTGTAAACGAGGGTATTGCTGTTATCAAATATATAAAGAATTGTGCCTTTTCCGAAATTACCCGCGGCGCATATTTCGGAAAACTGCGAAACGGGACATTCCGAAATAACGTAACCTGTATACATATTCAGTCCCGTGCTGTTTTCAAAGGAAGTATCAAGGTGGCGGCAGGCAACCGAGAAAACCCGCGCGTCGGCGGAAAATTCGTATTTTGAGGTTCTTACCGGCAGCAGAACCGTGTTGCCGGTTGATGAGCGCAGCGGCGCGTAGTAATCTTCGTCAATAGAAAAGGAGGGGCGGTCGAACTTTCCGTCCGTGTAGGAAATAGATTCGCCCTCGAGCGAGGTTATTATAAGGGAATAAACGTCCTCGTTTGTGCGCGCAACCAGCTCAAGCGCCTCCTGCGCCCTTTGCTCAAGCCCGGCTAAAGAGACGGGGTCCGTTTCGAATTCCGTAAATTTATTGCGCAGGTATTCAGGCACGGCGGCGGTGTTATCCACCATGCGCGTAGTCTGGTCTACCCGCGAAATATACTCCGAAAAAATCATCGCTATTTGCTTTGTCATTTGGGTGTAGGTTTCTTTTGCTTCGCGTTCAAGCGCAATATTGCTGGAACGCACCGTGAAAATACTGAAAATTACTATGGGTATTAAAACCGCGGTTAAAAAAACCGACAAAAGCTCTGTGCGTATGGTTATTTTTCCCGAAAAGCTCCGACCTTTCATATTCACCTCGAAATAACAAATTATTTTTGTCTAATTATAACTATAATTTATGAATAAATTATTAATAAAACCTTTATTTACCGCTATTTGATCCGTTCCCGCAAAAGTAGTAAAAAAAAGTAACCTAAACGTAAAAAAAGTGTGACGACACTTTGTTGTGCTTAATGTATAATAAAAACAGCAAATTAAAAGGGAAGTGTGTTATTTTGACTAAGGATATCATCGGTTTGAGGAAAAGAATAACCGCGGCAGCGCTGAGCCTTGTTATTGCGTTCGGTTCTCTGCCCGTGATTTCTGCTTTTGCGGAACCCGATGAAACTTTCAAGGGCTTTTCCGGCTGGAGTGTTTCTAACGGCGAGCTTGCCGCCGCCGCGGGAATAAGCGGCTACGGCGCCGAGATTACCAAGAGTTCGGGAAAAGCGGCTGTCCTTTCTTCGGATATAACGTCGGTAAAGCCCGGCAAAAAGTACCGCGGAGGGGCTTTTGTAAGCTCGACCGCGGCAAATGCGGAGGCCGAGCTTACAATTGACTTTTTCAGCGATGAAAAGGCCGAAAATTCCGTCGGCGAACCGATAAGCCTCGGTAATAGTAAACCGACTGCCGATTACGGCGAGCTGGGCGGCGATATTACCGTGCCCGACGGCGCGAATTACGCGCGCATGAATATTGAGCTTGGGGCAAACGGCAAATCTGGCGATAAATACACCTTGGATAACGCATACCTATATATATACGGTACGGCGGCTCCCATATATGCGGATGAAACCGTTCCCGGCTACTCGGCGGGAGAATGGGTAAGATACCCCGACGGTAACGGCCAAAAGTGGGAAAACACCGCAACACGCTATATGGAAACGGTAGACGACGGCTGTAACGGCGACGGCGCGCTTCACATTGTTAATACCGGAATTGAGGGCGATATGTGGCTGACTGTTGTGCCGGCAAGCGTTCCGGCGGGCAGTTATACCGTTTCAATGAAAATCAAGGGCAGTGTTACGGCGCAGGGTCAAACTTTCCGTTTTGCCGACGCCGCCCATATAGACGGCGGGAGCGGCAATCTGTTCGCCGATCGCGTAAGCTATGCCGACTGGACGGATTTTTCTTATGATTACGAATCTGACGGTACAAACAGGTTTTTCCTTGTTTTCAGCCAGTATAACGGTTTATCGGATGTATATATAGATTCGCTTAAAGCAGTGAATAAGGAAACCGGCGAGGATGTTTTGAACGGAAAGGGAGATTTCCGTTTAGACGGCGGGTATAATCTTGTTACGGCAAACAACCTGATTAAAAACGGCGATTTTGAGGATATTGTTTATACATATTTATCCCCCGATAAATTTAACGGTAATTTTGACGGCGCTGAGATTAAAGAGGAAACGCTTAAATGGACGCTTAATGACAACTATACAGGCGATACGCTTGAGTTGTCGAATGACCTTTCTCACGGCGGTGTGCTTGAAATGACAAAGGGCGCCTCCGCCGCGGCGGGAGCGGGCTGGGTTACGCTTTCAAGCCCGAATATTTCGGTGGAGCAGGGGCAAAAATACCGTTTCAGTGCCGATTTAAAGGGAACGGGCAGTAATCCTTACTATATTATAACGGCGTTTTGGTTCTTTGATAACGGCAAGGCGCCCGAGCAGGTAAAAGCCGGGGAAGGCGCTTTACAGAGCGGCTGGAACACCGTTACGGCAGATTTTACGGCGCCGCAGAACGCAAAGGAATTTCAACTGCGAATTGTGTTCCAGGGCGCGGCGGGCGATAAAATGCTGTTTGATAACGCTTACTTTTGCCCGCTCGGCATTTCTCCGTCGCTGGAGGGCTGGCAGGAGACGGGATATTCGAGTCCCGACCCTGAAAACTGCTATGTGACGCTTGAAGATAAGGGCAATGCGGACGCGGGTTCCGTACATATTTATCAGGATTATGAAAAAAATACCGCCCGCGCAAGAGCCGGAATTTCATATATGCTGAAAGGGCTTGAAAACGGCAAGACCTATGTTATGGAGCTGTGGCTCAAGGGCGCAACGCAGGCGGCGGGCGACCCGCTTGCGGCAGAGCTTTACTGGGGACTCGGCAAATGGGAAAAATCGGGTGACGGCGGACTTTTGTTCGATAATGTAAATTATTCCGAATGGACGAAAATGACCTATGAATTTACCGTCACAAATGCCCAGTGGGCGCCGCTTTGCATATCTCCCGGCGGCTATGCCGGAGTTGACTGCTATATTGATAATATATCGGTTTATGACAAGAGCGATACGGCGCAGACAAACCTTATAAGCAACGGCGGTTTCTACTCTTATTCACAGCCCGATACCTCGCGGCAATTAATTCAAAACGGCGATTTTGAAAATATGCGCGTGCTCTCTGCTCCCGGCTGGAGCTTTTCGGGCAGGACCGATTATGACAAGGCTTCATCGGTTATTTCGTTCGGCGATAATTCCGCGGCGGTTTCCTACCGCTACAATGTTGAAGGCGGGCAAATTTTCCGCACCGCGGTAAACGGCAGCGGCGGAAAGCTTAAAATAACCTTTGATACGGGCAAGGAATGCGAGCCCGAAAGCTCGGGCGGCATATTTATTGTGCCGGACGGCGCGAAGTATATGCGCGTTTCATATATATCGGAAAGCGGCGCAACGCTTAAAGGTATCACGCTCACGCTGCTTGAAAATCCCGAAAACTACGATTTTGAAATTAAAAACCCCGAAAACGATATGCCGCTTAACTGGCAATATTATTGCGGCGGCAGCGACTCAGGCATATTTAAGGTTAAATATGCCGCTGACGAGGGTGTAAACGGCAGCGGCGCCGTAAAAGCGACAGCCGAAAAGGAAAACACGGAATTTGCGGTAATTTACGGCAAGCGTATGAGCGCCGCGGCAAACGGAGTTTACCGCGTTACTTTTCAGGGCAAATACTCGGGTGAGGAAATAAGCGTTTTCCCGTATGTGAGAACCTACACCTCAAGGGGATATGATACGGTTGAAACCTCCTCCTACAACTGGCTTACCGCCGCGAATTCCAAAAATAACGACGGCGAGTGGCACAGCTACACCGCAGATTTTACCGCGGGCGGAGATACCGCGTTTTACGAGATGCGCTTTGAAGTACGCTCAAATAAAGCGGGGGCGGAGTTTTTATTCGATAATATCTCTGTTGAGTATTTAGGCGACTCAACCGACCCGAACTTAGACTTTGAAAGCGGCGAAAACGGACAAAAGGTATTTAACTGGAATATGTACGAACGCCGCGAAAACCCGAATAACCCGGGCGAATTTGAAGAGGGCAGCTTTGGGGCGTACACCGCAGTAAAGGCAGAGGGCGCGTCTAAGGACGGCAGCGCCGCGGCGCATATAAGCAAGCCGCAAACGGGCGACGTTCAGCTTTACCTGCAAAGTATTATGCTGCCCGTAACGGTAAATACCAATTACCTGCTCAGCTTTGACGCAATGTCGCAGGGCAACAAAAAGGGCTCACTGCAAATATGCGTAAGGCAGTATAAAAACGCGGGCGGCGATAACGTTAAGGATGAGTCTGAGGCGTTCAAATGGGTGACCGAGGCGTATGAATACGGCTCCTTTGACTGGAAAAGCTGCGGCGCGGTGTTTAAAACCGCGAAGGACGCGAAATTCGTTAAAATCTGGCTTGTTTCAAACACCGCGGACGCTATGGATATGTATATAGATAACGTAGCCCTTACCGAAACGAGCGAGGTAGAAGACCCGAACCTTGACTTTGAATACACCGCGGGCGGCAAGCCTATAAACTGGACCTTTGCCACATCGGACGGTATTGCGAAAATTTCCGCCGATAAAAGCGTTTACTACCGCGGGAATAATTCGCTGCACATTGAAAAGCAGTATAACAGAATCAACTATACCACCGCAACAATGAAGAAACAGATAAACGTTACCGCGGGCGATAAAATAGAGTTTGTTATTCATATGCGCAGCAAGGACTCGGTATCCGGCTCGTTTACCGCGTCGCTTTCCTGCTATAACAGCGCAGGAACGCTGGTTCAGAGCTGGACGGGACAGGATAGGACGCTTAATTCCGGCAGCTCTTTAAGCGACTGGCAGGAATACAGAATACCCTACACCGTTTCAAAGAATGTGAGCAGCGTTACGCTCACATTACGCATAGGCGGCAGAAAAGCCGACGTATACTTTGATTCAATAGAGTACTATAACTACACCGAGAGCAACGAAACGGTATACGCCGAGGATTTTGCCTCCCCCTCATCGGACGGTATGTTCGGCGGCTTTAAAAAGACCGACGTTAAGGGCAACCCCACCTTCGCTACATCGGGCGAGGCGGTAATTTCGGGCGGCACGGGCGACAGCGCGGCTATTGAGAAGAAAATTGATATAATAAATACCGATTATTCTTACCAATTTACCGCGCATTACAGAACCGCGGGCACGGCAGTCGGTAAATTAAGCCTTATAGGCTATAACTGGAAAAACGAGCCTGCCGGCGCGGTTGTTGAGCGCGAAATATCGTCTGCTCCCGTTTCAACCGAAATAAAGGTTGATTTTACGGCAATAAACGCGGCGTATTACGTTTTGCGGTTTGAAAAGAGCGGGGGAGAGGGCGACGTTGCTTTAAACGACGCAGCTATACGCACCACCGCAGAACCGAGCGTAGACCTCGGCTGGGAGGGCGCGTGGATAGTTCACCCTGCCGAATACGATACCATAGAAAGCCAGAAAAACAACGAGCGCTACTACTATTACCGCCAGGAAATAAACCTTGAAAGCACCGTAAAATCGGCGCAGATGCAGATAACGGCGGACGACAGAGCCGACGTTTACATAAACGGCGAAAAGGTTTACGAGGAAACCCGCACGGGCGATACATGGAGCTTGCCGGTAACACTTGATATTACGGAATATCTGCAAAAGGGCAAAAACGTTATTGCGGTGCGACTGTACAACGGCGTTTACAGATATGCGCTTTTGTACGACGGAATAGTAAAGATGGATAACAATTCCGTGCTGAGGTTCTACACCGATGAAAACGTGTATGTTGCGCGCGAGGCGATAGGGGAAAGCAAGACCCCGAACCCGCAGTGGAGCGACTCCGACGCCGATAACTTTATGAAGCCCGATTACGATATGTCAACAGGCGGCTGGACAAAGGCGGAAATTTACGCTAACGTCGGCAGCGGCGGCTGGGGAGCAATCGACTTCGATTTCTCGGAATATTCGGATTACAAAATAGAAACCGACGAGTTTACTTTCCCGAAAAACACGATTTACGCGGGCGATACCGTAAAGGTTACGGCTAAACTTAAAATCCCCGAAAAGCTGCCCGAGGCTACAAGCTTTAAGATTTATTTCTGGAAACGCAACTCCACAAGCCGCATTTGCACGGGAACAATAACCCTTGCAAACGGAAAAACCACAAAATCGTGGCCTACGGGCAAGGAATTTACCGCCGAGTTTGAAATAACCGTTCCGCAGTTTTTGGCGGCGGGCGATTACACGGTGCAGTTTGATAACACCGTGGCGGTAATCAGCGATTATTACATTAACAATAAGGTCGGCAGCCTGAAAATTGCTCAGTATAAGCAGGAGGTTTCGACAAAGAGCGAAATTAAAATGTATAACGGCAAGCCCACCGTATTTGTGAACGGCGTGGCGCAGGCGCCCTTATGGTACAGCCGCCCCGAGCGCGATACCCAGTTTGACCAATCCGAAATGGAGGGGCTGGCAAGCGTGGGAATAGACACTTCAATTGCGTTTATTCTTCCGCGTGAAACGCTCGGCGAGCTTTGGATGTCCGACGGGACTATAAAGACCGAGACCATAGACCAACAGATTTTGGGCACGCTTGCCGCAAATCCCAATTCACAGCTTGTTATGGCGATTGATACCACGCCGCCGCAGTGGTGGCTGGACGCTCACCCCGAGGAGTGCGTAAAGCTTAACGACGGCACGGTGAGCAAGGAGTCCTTCTCCTCCGAACTGTGGAAAAAGGAAACGGGCGAAAAGGTTACCGAAATAATAAATTACCTTATGCAGCAGCCCTATGCCAATAATATTATAGGCTTTAAAATTACGGGCGGCACTACCTATGAATGGCAGTGGTGGGGAATAAACGGCAGCACAAAGGTAGGCGATTATTCATCGGTAGGGCTTACCGCCTTCCGCGCATGGCTTAAAGAAAAGTATAAAACCGACGCGGCGCTGAAAGCCGCTTGGGGCGACAGCTCCGTAACGCTTGCCTCTGCTGCTGTTCCGAGCATTGCGGCGCGCAGCGAGACCGAGTTCGGCAGCATTTTAAGCGCGGGCAAGAACCGCCAAGCAATAGATTACGAGCTGTTTATGGGCGAGAAGAAGACAGAGGCAATGCTTTATTTTGCATCCCTTGTGAAAAAAGCCACCAATAACAGGCTTTTCGTAGGAACCTACGCGGGCTATCTGCTCAACATTATGAACTACGATATGGCAGCCTCTACTTCGCAAACCTCGTTCCAAAAGATACTTGAATCCGACAGCATTGACTTCATAACCTGCCCGTGGAATTACGGCGAGCGCGAAATAGGCTATTCGGGCGATTATATGTCGGCGGTAGACAGCGTTACCGCGCACGGAAAGCTCTATATAGCGGAGGACGACAACCGCAACCACACCACAACGATGTTTGAAGCGCCCGACGCGCGTGCATCAGTCGGTTGGACGCGCACCGCCGAGCAATCCATAGAGCAGTTAAAGCGCAACTTTGCATATGCCCTTTCAAAGGGCTGCGGGCTGTATCTCTACAGCCTTGCGGGCACATATTTCACCGATAAGCAGCTGTGGGAGACTGCGTCTGCCATGATGCAGGAAATGACCTTATCATTAGGGCTTGAACGCAAGAGCGTTTCGGATATAGCGGTGTTTTACGATGAGCAGTCGCCCGCATATATGCCGTATTCGGGATCTGACCTTACAAACGAGCTTTTGTATAAGGGGCTGCTGATTACGCAGCGCAAGGAGCTTTACAGCCTCGGCGCACCGTATGATACATACCTGCTTGACGACCTTGAAAAAGGGCTTGTACCCGAGCATAAGATAAATATTATGCTTTCGACCACGCAGGTTACAGAGGCGGAGCGCCGCGCGATAAGCGAAAAACTGCAAAGAAACGGCAACGTTATTATATGGGTGTTCACATCGGGTATGTCCGACGGAAATACCACCACGGTCGCTAACCTTTCAGCCCTTACAGGAATGAATATGAGGCTGATAAGCGGCACGGGAACAGAGCGCAAGCTTATGGGCACGGTTGAGGTTGAAAACTATAACAGCTGGGTGACAGCGGGGCTGGCAGACGTCAGCTTCGGCGCGATTGAGTACAGAACCTTAGCCCCCGTTATAGCGGTGGACGATGAAAGCGCCGTAACCCTCGGCTACCACACCGAGCAAAACGGCTACGGAACAAACAACGTAGGCTTTGCCTTAAAGGAAATGACCGATGAAAAGGGAAATAACTGGACGAATATTTACTCGGCAGTACCCTGTATTCCGGCTGATATTTTAAGGAACATTTTAAAGCACTGCGGCTGCCACAGCTATGATGAAACCGCAAGCGATGTAATTTACGCCGATAACAATTATATTTCCGTTCATTCGCTTTTCGGCGGGGAAAAGACCATTTCACTGCCCGGCAGCTACACGGTATATGATGTATTTAACCGCAAGGTTATTGCTAAGAGCGTAAACAGCTTTACATACAACTCGGATAAGGGCGAAACAAGGCTTTTCCGCATTTCAAAGAATGATAAAATAAAGCTTTATTTCACAAGAACCGCTGGCGGTACGGTAAGCCCCGAGGGACTGAATGAGGCGGAATACGGCGGAAAGCTGATCCTTAACTTTAAGCCGAACAGCGGGTATAGGCTCGGCTACCTGCTTATAGACGGCGTAAAAACCACCGTAAACGGCAGCAGCTACACCTTTAACAACATAAAGGAAAGTCACACCGTGGCGGTTTACTACACAAGGCTTTACGAAAAGCTGCCGCTTGACGATAACGACGACCCCACAGACCCGACCGTGCCCGATAACGGTAATAACGGAAACAACGGTTATATTGAGCCGACTGCACCCGATGTAAAGCCGGATAACGGCAGCGCGGACGATGATAACGGAAGACAGGCAATAACCAAGAAAAACACGAAGTATTACACCACCGTTTCTCTTAACCTGCCTGTGATTATTGCCCTGTGCGCCGCGGCACTTGCAGCTTTGGCGGCAATAGTAATTCTGCTTATTGTTCTTCTCGGCAAAAATATTTATTTCACCAAGAACGGCAAGCGAATATATTCCGCAAAAATCAAAAAGGGTACTGTAAGGCTTGATAAGCTTAAAGAAAAGCGAGGGCTTGAGGGCGTTACGGCAACGGTTAAAAAGGCTTATGCCGCACGCCACGCGGGGCAAAGCGTAAATCTTTCCTTAAACGGAGCGCCGCATACCTCAATTACTTTGGAAAAAGGCGGAAACAATTCCGCAGAGCTTTAAAAATCTTTGGGGCTCCGATACAGAGCCCCAAAGTAAAACCCAAAAAACTAAAAGGAGTGCAATTTTATGAAAAAAATTCTCATTCGCTGCATTTGCATTATAGCCGCATGCGGAACTCTTGCAATGTCCGCCGGGTGCAGTCTTACAAAGACTACGGTAAACAGCGAGATAGACGAGACCGTAAGCTATATTGACGGCGAGAAAAGTAAGACCGAGAGCACCGACAGCAACTCTTCTTCGTCCGATAACAAGGGCGGCGCGGGCAATGTTGTAAGCGATTCGGGCGATAACACCGCGCACAACGCGGGCGAGGTTAACAACTCATCCGAAGAAAAGCTTAAAGGCACGCTTGAATTACAGATATTCGTGGGCGGCTACGGCAGCGAGTGCTGGGAATATGCCATAAGCGAGTTCCAAAAGCTGCAGCCGAACCTTGAAATAAACGCGCACCTTGATACCAACGTAAACGCGCAGATGAAGACCCGCTGGGCAAAGGATAACCCGCCCGACTTTGTACTGCTTGACGGCAGCAATATGCCTGCCTCTACCTGGATGAGCGAGAACAAGATGAGAGATTTAAGCTCGCTTTATAAGAACGGTAAGGTTTACGGCACCTCAACGCCCATTAGCAGCCAGCTTAAAAGCGGACTTGTAAGCACCTATAAGAACACAGGCAAAATTTACGAAATGCCCGTTCTGCTTTCAACCTACGGTATGTGGTACGACCAAAGCCTGTTCAGCTCTAAGGGCTGGAGCGTTCCTAAGAATTACACCGAGCTGCAAAGCTTTTGCAAGACTGTAAAATCCTCGGGAATGTATCCGTTTATCTACACGGGTCAATACTCGGGCTACCTTGTTTGGGGTATGCTTATGCCGGCGGTGGCTTCCGAGGCTTTAGCGTCAAACGATACCCAGTATTTTTACGACGTTGCAAACGCGGCGAGTGAATCTGTATGGAGCGACGCGCGCTTTAAAAAGGTATTAACCAAAATAGAGACCCTTGCAAAAGCGGGATATTTTGACCCCTCTGGACTTTCAATGAACCACATCACCAGTCAGGCGGCGTGGCTTAAGCACAACGCGGCGCTTATACCCAACGGCTTATGGCTTGAAAACGAAATGAAGAGCTCAACCCCCGCAAGCTTTAAAATGCGCTATTACCCCTCGGTTTTGCAGGACGCGGGTCAGAAGACAACCGTTGTTGCCAACGCTGCAAACGTAGGCATTGCCGCAAAGGCGAAAAATCCGAAGGCTGCAGAGGCGTTCCTCCGTTTCCTTTATACCGATAAGGTTGCGGCTAAATTTTCAGAGCTTTGCGCCGTTCCGAGCGCAACCCGCACCGACGTTTCAAAGGCTAACCTTACCGAGTCCGCAAAGCAGGTAAACGAAATGATAAATTCATCCGAAGTAACCCTTATTTCAAAGGGCTCCACCACCTGGGGCAGCGTGGACGCAACTATAAACCAGTGCATAAACAAGCTCGTTTCGGGCGATATGACGGTGGATAAGGTTATATCCGAGCTGCAAAAGGCTACCAAGAAAAAAGTAGGATAGGCTGACGATTTACATTAAAAGGAATGACCGCAATGTCAAATACAAAACTGAAAAAGCGCAGACCCGCAGATAAATCGAAAATCGCCTTTTTCTCGCTTTTTTGTCTGCCGCCGCTTTTACTTTACATTCTTTTCTGCGTCTACCCGATCTTTTCATCGCTTTACACGAGCTTTTTTGAATGGTCGGGCTACGACGCCCTGACAAAGGATAACTTCGTAGGCTTTCAGAACTACATACAGGTAATAACCGATTCGGAATTTTTGGCGGCTATAAAGAACGATTTTATTATAATTCTCGGCAAAGAAATTATAATAATCGTGCTTACAATTCTTTTTGCCGTGTCGCTGACCCGCCTTCGGTTTTCAAAGCCTGAAACGGGCATATACCGCTTTATCTTCTTTATGCCGAACGTACTGTCGGTTATAATCATCTCCACTATTTGGACATTTGTTTTAGACCCGAACTTCGGTATTTTAAATCCGCTGCTTAGGGGCGTGGGATTATCGGCGCTTATTCCCGAAATGGGGTGGACCTTCAGCCACCCCATAGGGGTTATCACCTTTGTTGCAAGCTGGTGCGGTATAGGCTTATTTATGCTTATAATGATTACCGCCATAAACGGAATAAGCAAGGAACTGTACGAATCCGCCACGATAGACGGCGCGGGCGAGTGGACCCAGCTGCGCTACATAACTATGCCGGCAGTGTGGGAGCAGGCAAAGTTTATGGTTATAACCATACTGTATCAATCGTTCAGTTCGAGTTTTACAATGGTGCAGGCAATGCTCGGCAGCTCTGTAAGCGAGGATTCGGTGGTTATGGGCGTGTTTGTTTACAAAAACAGCTTTGACAGCCAGTGGCCGCAGGTGGGCTATTCCTATGCGGCGGCAATACTTATGCTTATAATCTCCGCGGCGGCTTCCTTCATAGTCAACCGCATTATGTCAAGGGGGGACAGTGTAAATGAGTAAAAAAAGAAATACTCCGCGCCTGTCCCGCTCGGCTATGGTAGGGCAGGGAATAATAAGAATTTTTCTTGTGCTTTGGAGCGTGACGGTGGCGTTCCCCGTGATTTGGGTGCTTTACACCTCGCTTAAAAGTAATCAGGAATTTTTCGCCTCCCCCTGGGCGCTGCCCAAAACCCCGCAGTGGAGCAATTTTGTTGAGGCGTGGAACGAGGCGAGCTTCGGCTCTTACTTCTTCAACAGTCTTTTTACCGTGGTGCTGACTTTGGCTATAACCCTGCTTATAGTGGGCGCTAACGCCTATGTTATTGCCAAATACAACAACCGCTTTATAAAAGGGCTTGAAAAGTTTTATATGGTGGCTATGATGGTGCCCGCCGTGCTTATGCTCGTGCCACTTTACTATTTTGCGGATTCAATTAAAATCACCGATTCGCTGGTGTGGCTTTCGGTTATCTACGCAATACAGGGTATGCCTTTCTCGGTATTTATGATGGCGGGCTTCGTGCGCGGAATACACAACGCGCTCTTAGAGGCTGCCACAATAGACGGCGCCAGCCAGTTTACCATATTCTTTAAAATAATAGTACCGCTTTCAAAGCCCTCGCTTTTTGTTGTGGCGCTGCTCAATATAATGGGCACATGGAACGAATATATTACAGCGCTCACCTTTATACGCGATAATACAAAGTATACAATGGCAATAGGTCTTTCCTACCTTACAAATTCGGGAACCTATGACGTAAACTACGGCAGAACCTTTGCGGGTTTGACAATAGCCCTTGTGCCTATTCTTATAATTTACGCCATATTCCAAAAGCCGCTGCAAAACGGTATGTCCTCGGGAGACGGCGTTAAGGGTTAATTTAATACAGAAAGGATCATAAGAATGATTAAAAAAATACTTCCGTACTTGTTATCCTTTGCAATTATTTTAAGCGCTTTTTCATCACTGCCTTTGTCGGCGGCAGTGAGCGCGGGCAATTTAAGACCTGTGACTATTGCTGACGGTTATTCATCCGACGGGTGGTACAGAACCTACCCCGGAGGCGCTGCGGACACATCGACCCGCTATATCGAAATAGCAGAAGACGGTGCTGACGATGTGGGTTCGCTGCACTTTGTGAACTCGGGCAATCAGGGCGATATGCGCGTTAAGCTTACAAAAGCGATTGCCGCGGGAGACTACAGTCTTAATTTTAAAATCAAAGGCAGCAGAACCTTTGCGGAAAGTCTTTACTTTGTGGAGGACGGAAATGACGAGGGTCGGGTTCAGCTGATGTCCGGCGTAAAGAGCTATTCCGACTGGACGGAGATCACCCTGCCGTTTACCTCATGCGGCGGCAGCACCTACGGCTTTTTCTTCAGCCAATACAATGCCGCAACAAGCATATATATCGATAATTTCAAGGTTTTGGACGCAAGCGGTAACGATATGCTGGACGGTGCGGGAAACTTCTGCACAGAGGGTACAGGCGAAGAAACAAATAAAATGCAGCAGCCGTATGACGGCGAAACCGAGGACTACTGGTACAGAACCTGGCTTTCAGGCGCGGATACCTCGGTCAGGTTCATTGAAATAGCAGAGTCCGGCTGCAATGATACCGGCTCGCTGCATATTGTAAACAAGCCCACGGAAAAGCAGGGCGATATGCGGGTAGGCTTTAAAAAGACAATACCCGCAGGCGCATACACGCTGCAATTCAATATTAAGGGCTCTTTAAAGCTTGCAGACCAGCAGTTTTATTTTAAGGAGAGCGGTCAGTCGGATTACGCCGATTTAATAAGCAAAACAAGCTATCCCGAATGGGAAAAGGTTGAGCTTCCGTTTACAAGCAAGGGCGGCAGCATTTTCGGCATAACCGTAAGCCAGTATAACTGGGAAACCGATATTTATATTGACAATTTCAAAATACTTGATTCCGAAGGAAATGATGTGCTTGACGGAATGGGTAATTTTGACCGCTTGGCGTCCGGCGGCGGCGATGAGCCGGATATTCCAGAGGATGTTCTTGCGCTGAATGACAGTAAAACTGCGAACAGCTGGTATAAATATTCTGACGGCACCTACACGTCTATAAGAAAAGCCGAAATCGTAGGCAACGGCTGCTTTGATAACGGAGCGCTGCACATTAAAAATGTTGCCGCAAACGGAGATATACGCATTTGCGTGAATAAATCGATACCTGCCGGCGAATACACCGTTAAGGTCAATGTCAAGGGTAAAAAGGGGCTGCTGTCTGAGGCATTCTACTTTTCATCGCTTACGGATACAAGTAATATATTTAAGTTTATTGACAGAAATATTTATGCCGATTGGACAGAGGTCTCCGGCAGCTTTAAAACAAACGGCGGCAGCGATTTTATAATCTTTTTCAGCCAGTATAACGGTATGAGTGATCTGTATATCGACAATCTGCGTGTGATCGATAAGGGCGGCCGTGATATGTTAGAGGGGCTCGGCAGCTTCTGCACCGACCCTGCCGTAGGTAATCAGACCGATTCAAAAATCATCCCGTCACTGACAGCTGATAATACCGCAGACCTTACGGTCTCTCTGCCGCAGCGCTCCTTAATAGGCAATGTTTCGGCAGAGGAGGGCGCGGTGCTTTTAAACGGAGTCGCAACCGATAAAGCCGTATTTACGGCATATACCGACGGCTATATGAAGATTACCTGTCCCGCAAATGAAGGCGATATATTATCGCTTGACGGTAATTTTACCGATAACTATTACAAAAAGCATATAGGTCCCGCTTCCTTTAGATTTTCGGGCGGAAAATGGGAAAATCTTTTAACCGCCGATAAATCCGAGTCCTATTTCTTTGAATCGCTTATAGAAAACAGCGGCTTTTCTTCCGGAATTGACGGCTGGGAGCAAAATGCATTGCCCGCCGGCAGTAAGGATACAATATCCGCCGAAGCCGTGGGATATGACGGCGCGGCCCTTCGGGTTTCACACTCGGCGGAATCGGGCGACAGCGTTTACAAGGTAAGAACAGGCGATTACATACCTATAACCGCGGGCGCGACCTATAAGCTCCGCCTTTATGTAAAGGCGAGCGGGAATATGCGGCTCGGCGCGTCGCTTCGCGGAAACGGTTCCTCTGCTGTTCCGGCAGAGTCGGGGCTTAACACGGTAATTACAAACGGCACCGACGGCTGGCAACAGATGAATTATACCTTTACCCTGCCGGAGGATGCCACGCTTTCGCGGGTAAAGGTACAGCTTGATAACGCCTTTTATTCATCCGGCGCGGAGATACTTTACGACAGCATTGCGTTTTACAGGGTATGCGAGCCGGGAGATGTAAATGCCGATGGCAGCCTTGATATACTCGATATGATACGCTTTAAAAAGGTAAATGCCGGTATAGCGGAATATACAAGCCCCAATGCCGCCGATATAAACGGCAACGGTTACATAAACACCATCGATTCGGCAATGATCAAGAGACTGCTGCTCGGTCTTACCGATTACGGCAAGATACCCTATGTAGCTATGATCGCGCCCGATATTGCGTACTCATATAACGATTACGCAAGGGCTTATCTTACCGCCGAAAATCCCACGGTTGACGATTATGCGGTGTATATGAGTGATTCCGCGCAGGATGTAAAAATAGTGCTTGAATGTCCGGTAGAGGGTGCGAAATTCAAGGTTGAATACGGTACAAGGGCGGATTACTCCGACGCGGTAACGGTTAATACAACCGATAAGAGCATAGCTGTTAATAATCTTTTGAGAAATACAAAATATTATGTAAGAATAACCGCCACGGCAAACGGAATTACCCGACAGGCGGAAAGCTCGTTTAAAACCGCAGATATAGGTCCGCGCGTGATGACTGTCGGCGGAGTTTTAAATGTTCGTGACCTCGGCGGCTATGAGACCTCCTTCGGCAAGACCACACTTCAGGGCTTGGCATTCAGGGGCGCGCAGCCGGATGAAAAGGGTAAATCTGTTTTGACCTCGCAGGGCGATAAGCTCTTGAGTCGGGATATTGCTGTCGGACTTGACCTCGACTTGCGTTCGGGCTCCGAAAGCGGGGGAATAACAAAGAGCGTCATTTCATCTGCACAGTATCTTAATTTCCGAATTTCACCGTATGCGGCGGCATTTTCGGATAGCCAAAAGGAGCTTTACCGTCAGGTATTTGCGTCATATGCCGATGTAAATAATTATCCGATCTATGTTCACTGCGTTTACGGAGCGGACAGAACGGGTACGGTATGTTTTATTCTCAATGCTCTGCTCGGAGTTGATGAAAAAACACTCATACAGGATTATGAATATACCAGCTTTTCATTTGTCGGCTTGCGTTCTTCAAAAACCACAGAGGAAATGAAAGCGTTTTTAAGCTCATTCAGTGCGCTTTCAGGCAGCACCCCTGCCGAAAAAGCAGAGAATTACCTGCTTTCCATAGGCGTAACAAGCGAGGAAATAAGCACCATTCGCGGCATTTTCTTCGGGGAAATACCCATAAATTAAGCTCTGCGCAGCGGAGGCTGCGTAAATATAAAATTCCGGCGGGATGCCGAAAAAAAGTTTGGAGGTAAATTTTTATGAAAAAAGCGTTTTCCTTAAAAAAGAAGCTTCCCAAGGTATTGGCTGTTGCTTTGGCGGCCGCCTGCTTTGCGGGGGCGGTTCCGGCAAATGCGGCAGGGGTGACCCGCGCATACAGCACCATAGGCAGCTACGGCTCGTTTGAAGAGTATATGTGGCATTTGAGCGATAACACAAGCGGCGATATTTTAAGCTTTAACGCGGAAAATCAGCCCGTTGTTACAAAGGGTGCGGGTGCTGACGGCACAGAGGGCACATCGCTTGCCTCTCGCAGAATAGCGCTTTCGGCGGGTAATTATCAGCTGTCATTTACCGTAAAGGCGTCAACACAGGGCTATTATATTGCGGGCGGCTACGGCTTTGACAGCGCAGGCAGCCCCAAGGAAATTAAGTATACGAATACCCACGAGGGAATCATCGGCACGGAGTGGACTTCGGTTACTGCCGAATTTACCGTCCCCGAGGGCTATACCTCGAACGAGTTTCGTATATTCCTCCGCGGCAATTCCGGCGACCGGATAACCGTTAAGGATCTGGATGTTAAGAAAATTGAAGAAAGGGTTAAAAGCCGCGATGTTGCAACGCTTGACGGTTGGACGGGCAGCTATTTCGGTAATACCAATCTTGCGTATAACAATCCCGATACCGATACCTGCAGAATTACCGTTGTAAATGAAGGCGCGAACGATGCCGGTGCGGTTTATTTCCACAGAGAAAATACGGATGCCGACGGTCGTCCGTGGGCGCGTATACTTTACCAAATTCAAAATTCTGTATTAAGTCAATATGACGTTGGCACGGAATTTGTGCTTGAAGCTAAAACAAAGGGCTACAGCGCTTCTGCGGATTCAATGAAATTTTCATTGGAGCAATCGCCGTATTCATGGAGCGACGGTTCGGGAGACGCATATAATTATGCACTGAAAAGCAATGATAAATGGGTCACCTTTACAAAGGAATTCAAAAAGAACGCTGCAGGGGATCTGTTTATAATAATCAGAAGCGGCGGATATACGGCAGCTGATTTTTATCTTGATAATGTAAAGGTTTACGCAAAGAATGACGAAAGCAAAACAAATCTTATTGCAAACGGTGATTTCTGCGAAAAAGAAGCTGTTGTAAGCGACAGCAGCGCTGTTGATAATTCTCCGTATATTGTTCAGGATGTTCCCGGTTTTGATATAGGTATGCTGAATGACGTATTGGGCGGAGATAAGGATATATCTGTAGTTCCGGGCGGCTCTTACGACGGCTCTGCTGCCGTTGAGATAAGAGGCGGCGATAGTGCCGAAAGATATTTCCAGCAGCTTGATACAGACGCCGTGAAATTCGTCCTCGGCGATACCGCGGTTAAGGCGACCGGCTACTTCAAGGTAACATCCGGCAATACAGAGCCTAAGATATGGCTCGGCTTCGGCAAGTCATACGGCGGCGGAAACAGTGTGGGGCTTCATTTCGCAAACTACCTTAAGAACGGCAAGGCGGATTCTGGTGAGAGCTTTACCGCCCGTGACGACGGCTGGTACTATTTTGAGAAAACCGTAGATACCGGCACCTTCAACAATAAGATTAACAGCATGACGGAGCTTGTTTGGGTCAAATATATGTGCGGAATCGACGCGAGAACTAACACAGGCGCTGCCAGATTCGATAATATTACCTGTGAGATAATCTCTTCGGCAGAGCCGGGAGACGCCAATAACGACGGCGAAATAAACATTCTCGATATGATAAGAATGAAAAAATATGCCGCCGGCAGCGAGAGCTTTGAAAATGTGACCCGCGGTATGTGGCTTACAAGCGATACCAACGGTGCTAAAGAGCTTGCGGCGCTTAGAAAGGTTATTATCGGCGCGTCAAGCGAATACGGGAAGTAATGAAATAATAAAAGCCCGGTGCAAAGGGTGCATCGGGCTTTTGCGTAACAGGTGAGAAAATGCAAAATAAATCGGATACATATAAAAGACCGCTGAAGCACAAAAGAATAGAGCCGCAGGCATTAGCGGAGGTTTGCGCGGATAAATCCGCCTTTCAGGGATGGAAAGTTAAAAAGCTTTCGGATATTTCTTTTCCCTTAACACTTGAAAAGGAAGAAATAATAATAGATTTCGGGGGTCACTTTACGGGCTATCTTAATATCGAACTTGCGGGCAGACCCGAGCACATACCCGATTCCCCCACAAATATAGCCTTTTCCTTTGCCGAGATGCCTATTGAGCTTGCAGAAACGGCGGAGGACAGCGAAAATTCACTGTCTGTCGGGTGGCTGCAAAACGATTTTAAAACAATAGCCTTTATGCCATATAAGGGCAGCCTTGAGCGCCGCTATTCGTTCAGATATTTAAAGCTGAAGCGTACCGATTCGGTGCGCTTTGCGGTAGATATAACCGCGCTGTATATCGACGCGGTGTCGGCGGTGGATATAGACGATGCGCCGCCCCTTAATACGGCGGACAGCACTCTCGCCGCAATAGACCGCATATGCGTTAATACCCTTAAAGAGTGCGAGCAGGATGTTTTTGAGGACGGACCTAAACGCGACCGCAGGCTGTGGATAGGCGATTTGCGCTTGCAGGCGCTGGTTGACTATGTGACTTTCCGCAATACCGACCTTATAAAGCGGTGCATTTACTTATTTGCCGAGCATTTGAACGAAAAAGGGCTTGTACCGCCCTGCGTATTTCCCGATACTCCGCCCTATGCCGACCAATGGTTTTACCTTGATTATTCGCTTTGCTTTGTGCTTTGCCTTGCCGATTATTTGGAAAATACAGGCGATAAAACACTGCCCGAAGAGCTTTACGGAATTGCGCTGCACCAAATAGAATATACCGACAGTGTTTTTGACAGAATGGCGGGAATTATTAACGAGGGCTTTTTTATAGACCACGGTAATTACGACCGCGGCACGGCAGCGCTCGGGTATTTTGCCTATGTGCTGCGCAGTATGGTAGGATTATCGGAAAAACTCGGTAAGCCTACCGATAAATTTAAAAATATTCTTGCCGATGTAAATTCCGCCCTGCTTTCAAAAATGGACGAAAAAACAGGACTTTACACTGCGAAAAACGGTGAAATTTCGTGGCAATCGCAGGTGTGGGCGGCGCTTTCGGGCGCGTTGAACTGCGAAGAAACGAAAGGTTTGCTTAAAAAAACCGCCGGGTATGACCCCGAAATACATATGTCCTCGCCCTTTATGACCCACTATTATTTAGAGGCGCTTTATTCCTGCGGAATGGCAGAAACGGCAAACGAATATATAAAGAGCTATTGGGGCGCGATTATAAACGCCGGGTTTGATTGCTGCCCCGAATGCTTTGATGTTACAAACGACAGGGTAACACCCTATTCAAACCCCGTGCTAAACAGCGCCTGCCACGCATGGAGCTGCACGCCCTCGTACCTTATACGAAAGGGAAAGGCGTAATATGATAAACATTTTAAGAGCGCCCGATGATATAAAAATCGAATGCGAAGCGGATAACAAAGACTGCACGGTTGAAACCGAAATAAAGGATGAAAAGCTTTATGTGTATATAACGGCGGCTGTTGCCCGACCGCGCTTTATCTGCCTGCGCTGGAATTACCGCGTTACCGAGCCTACCCGCATAATGGGGGATAAATGGGAGCGCTCCTACGGGGATATGGAATGGCACTCGCTAAACGGGGAAATATTTATGCCGTGGTATTTTCTTGCGAACAGCGGCGATAAGACCGTGGGCTGCGGAGTTATGACGGGAGCTAGCAGCTTTGTAAGCTTTCAGTTCGACGCTTCAGGCTGCACGGCGTGGTTTGATGTGCGCTGCGGCGGCACAGGCGTAAGGCTTAACGGCAGACAGCTGCTTGCGGGTGTTATTGTATGCCGTGAATACAGCGGAATTTCGGCTTTCGCCGCGGCAAAAGCGTTTTGCCGCGTTATGTGCGAAAATCCCCGATTGCCCGAAAAGCCCGTATACGGCAGCAATAATTGGTACTACGCTTACGGTAAAAGCAGCCGCGCCGAGGTTATAAGGGATGCGGAAATAACCGCCGAGCTTGCCGCGGGAAACGAAAACAGACCGTTTACGGTAATAGACGACGGCTGGTCGGTTAATTCCTGCGCAGGACCGTGGGAACCGAATGAAAAGTTCGGCGATATGGCGAAAATTGCCGCAGAATTTAAAAAAATCGGGGTAAGACCCGGAATATGGATAAGACCGCTTTGCGATAAGGAGCTTGAAAAGCTGCACCCGGAATGGTGCTTATCACGAATAAATGACGGCGATACAAATAACGAGCCGTCATACTGCCTTGACCCCACCGTTCCTGAGGTTCGGGAATATGTAAGGTCTACCGTTCGCAAAATGACCGAATGGGGCTACGAGCTTATAAAGCACGATTACACCACCTACGACCTTTTCGGCTCGTTCGGCTGTATGCTCAACGGCAAGATAACCGTAAAGGACGGCTGGAGCTTTCATGACGAAAGCAAAACGAGCGCCGAAGTGGTTTCGGAGCTTTACAGATTGATAAGAGAAGCTGCGGGCGACGCGGTTGTTATCGCCTGCAATGCGGTATCGCACCTGTCCGCAGGGATTTTTGAGGTATACAGAACGGGCGACGACACAAGCGGCAGACTTTGGAGCCGCACCCGTGCTTACGGTGTTAATACCCTTGCTTTCAGGCTTTGCCAAAATAACGCATTTTATAAAATTGACGCCGACTGTGTGGGAATAATCCCCGGTAAGATTGATTGGAGCCTTAATAGGCAGTGGCTGGATATCCTTTCCGTCAGCGGCAGTCCGCTTTTTATATCGGTCAAGCCCGACGATATTACCGACGGCATAAAGGAAGATATAAAAAAAGCGTTTTTCCGCAATTCCGGGCAAAAGGATAAAGCCGTGCCGCTTGATTGGCTTTATAACAATCAGCCGCAGTGCTGGCTTATAAACGGCGAAAAAAGAGAATACGATTTTGTGGAAAATTCTTACCCGGAATTACTTTCGGGCAGCACGCAAAGCTATTAAGGAGAAGTGCTATGAAAGAAAACATAAAAATAGGCATAATAGGGCTTGGTCAGCGCGGGGACATAATGCTGGAAAACCCTATAATACCAATGATGAAGAACGGCGCGGGCATAGAAATAGCCGCGGTTTGCGACCTTTTGCCCGATAGGGTGAGCGCAGCGGCGGAAAAACTGGAAAAGGCGGGCTTTCCGCGCCCCGCCGAACTTACGGATTATAAAGAGCTGCTTAAAATTAAGGAGCTTGACGCGGTGTATATTGCCGTATCGTGGGAGGCGCACGCCGAGGTTGCCGTGGCGGCAATGCACGCGGGAAAATACGTAGGTCTTGAGGCGGGCGGAGCATATTCGGTTGACGACTGCTGCAAGCTTGTGCGCGCTTATGAGGAAACAGGCACAGAGCTTATGCTTATGGAAAACTGCTGCTACGGCAGGCGCGAGCTTATGGCGCTTAATATGGCGCGCAAGGGCGTTTTGGGCAATATTATGCACTGCTCTGGCGCGTACTGCCACGATTTAAGGGAAGAAATTACAAGCGGTAAGGAAATACGGCATTACAGGCTGCGCAACTATATTCACCGCAACTGCGAAAACTACCCCACCCACGAAATAGGACCTATTGCGAAAATTCTCGATATAAACAACGGCAACCGCTTTTTAACGCTTTGCTCTGTTTCGTCGGCTGCAATGGGCTTGCACGAATATGCCGTACAAAAAAAGGGCGCGGAGCACCCGCTTTCAAATATAAATTACGCGCAGGGCGATGTTGTAACTACGGTTATTAAATGCGCGGGCGGGCAGACCGTATGCCTTACCCTTAACACGACCCTGCCGCACGCATACTCGCGGAAATTTGAGGTGCACGGCACAAAGGGTATGTATATGGAGGATAACGACAGCGTATTTTTAGACGGTGTCGCCGAGCACACAAAAAACGAGTGGGATTGGAAACCGATGTGGGGCAACGCCGCGCAGTATGAAAAGGAATATGACCACCCGCTTTGGCAAAACGGCGGAGTGGGACAGGATATGCACGGCGGCATAGACCACCTGGTTTTCGCGGCGTTTGTAAACGCGGTTAAAACAGGCTCGCACGCGCCGATAGACGTATATGACGCGGCAACCTATATGTGCATAACCGCCTTGAGTGAGGAATCGGTCGCAAAGGGCGGAGCGCCCGTCGCTTTCCCTGATTTTACGGGCGGCAGATGGACCGAGCGCTCGGATATTGCCAATAACGAATATAACCTTGATAAATTAAACAACGGAAAAGATATATACTTTACCGACTTAATGCAGCACTGGGTGATATAACGAAATATTAAAAAAGCAGTAAGCCGAGTTACAACTTACTGCTTTAGATGGCGCGCTGAAAGACGAGCGTTGTTTAAAACAGTCCTGCGGACTGTTTTAATAGGGAGAATCCCTTCCAAGAGGACAAGCCATAGGCGCCGTCCGATTGGGGAGATATGTATAAACTATAAAAAAGCAGTAAGCCGAGTTAGCGCTTACTGCTTTAGATGGCGCGCTGAAAGGGACTCGAACCCCCGACCCTCTGCTTAGAAGGCAGATGCTCTATCCAGCTGAGCTATCAGCGCATTTTTCGAATGCTTGAATATTATATATGTGTTGAGGCAATTTGTCAAGGCTTAAATTGTTTTTTCTTCATATAAACACAAATTACATCAAAATCACATAATGTACTATGCATACCGCCGTCTTGAAATATGCTTTTATCTTTTTTATAATATGCTCTATATATAAATTCTTTTGTGGCGGTGTGAATGAAGCCTCTTATTTTGCCTTATACCGACGCTTTTCAACCTTCTTCGAGCGCGTACAAGAATATTTTAGCAAAAAACCTTATAAAAAATCAATACTACATTTAACAATATTGCAACCTTGTTTATCGTCTATTTTGACAATATGAACAAATTGTTAAAAAACAATGAAAATTTGAAAAAAATAATTTGACAAATTCAATATGAGTTTTTATAATCTATTTATTATTTTAAGGAAAGGCAATTTTTAATGCTTTCCGCCTTGATATTATGAGTATTTTGCAGTGTTATGCTGAAAAATAAATTTTTAGAAAAAGAGGTTACACAAATGAAAAACTTCAAAAAAGTAATCGGCGTATTATTGACACTCGCAATAGTTGTTACTTGTTTTGCTGCTTGCGGCGGTAACACAGGCAAAACTACAGGCGACAAAATCGTTGTCGGCGGAACAGGTCCCTTAACCGGTGATGCTTCTTCATACGGCATTTCGGTACAGCAGGGCGCACAGCTTGCTATTGACGAAATCAACGCAGCAGGCGGTATGAACGGAATTCAGCTTGAATTTATTATGAAAGATGATAAAGCTTTGGCTGCCGAGACTGCAACCGCATATGACCAGTTAATGGACGCAGGTATGCAGATTTCAATCGGCTCAACCACAACAGGCTCTTGTGAGGCTTTCGCAGCAAAGGCTGTTGAGGACAATTTGTTCTTCATCACCCCCTCTGCTTCCGCAGCTTCCGTAATCGAAGGCAGAAAGAACGGCTTCCGTGTTTGCTTCGGCGACCCCGACCAGGGCGTGCTTGCGGCTGACACACTTGTAAATGACTACAAGATGAAGAATATCGGCTGCATTTACGATACATCCGATACATATTCAACAGGTGTTTACGAAGCATTCAAGGCTGAGATGGAAAAACTCGGTGTTTCCTTTACAACAAAGACCTTTGACGCAGAGAACAAAAAGGACTTCTCAACACAGGTTGAGGCTCTCAAGGATTGCGACGTAATCTTCACTCCCTTCTATTATACAGAGGCAGGACTTGTTGCTCGTGCTTGCTCGGCTAAGGGCGTAAACGCACTCATCTTCGGTTGCGACGGTCTTGACGGTGTTGCAGGTCAGATTGACTCTTCAGTTACAAACGAAATCAAGTACATCACTCCCTTTGACGTTGAGAGCACAAACGAAAACGTTTCTAAGTTTGTTGCAAGCTACAAGGCTAAGTACAACAAAGCTCCCGACCAGTTCGCAGCTGACGCATATGACGCTGTTTATGTAATTTACAACGCTATGCTTAAAGCAAACATTACAGACGCTAACATTTCAGCTTCCGAGCTTTGCGACAAGGTTGCGGCTGTACTTACAGGCGGTATGGAATTTGCGGGAACAACAGGTACAATGACCTGGAACGCAGACGGTGCTCCGAACAAGGTTCCGACAATCGTTACCGTTAAAAAGTAATTGTTTCTTGACTAAACAGCAAAAACTCATTAAAGCAGTCGGAGGGGATTATTATATCTTCTCCGACTTCAGCGATTTTTAGGAGAGCTGTAAAACACGGCTTTTCTGCGAAAATCGGCTAAAATCACGCCCTTGACGGCTACACTCGGGCAAGTGATATACCTTGTAGCAGAAAGGCTATGTGAATTATATGAGTATATTATTGGACGGGCTCAGCTTAGGTGCTGTTTATGCACTTATTGCGCTCGGATATACTATGGTTTACGGTATTGCCAAGATGTTGAACTTTGCGCACGGAGATGTTATAATGGTCGGTGCGTATGCTATCTATTCAACAATGGCGCTCAATACAAATCCGTTTATAGCAATGGCGGTTGCGATTGTTGTTTGTACGGTAATGGGAATTGTTATTGAAAAATTCGCTTATAAGCCCCTGAGAGGTGCTTCTCCCCTTGCGGTCTTGATTACCGCTATCGGCGTGAGCAATCTTCTTCAAGGCATTGCGCAGCTGATTTACGGCTCAACCTCAATAGCATTCACGGTTGCAAACTTCAAAACCGTTCATATTTTAGGCTCTGAAATCAGCGTCGGCACAATTCTTACGCTTGTTGTCGGTGCGATAATTATGATTGGTCTTACATTGTTTGTTAAGAAAACAAGAACGGGCAGAGCTATGCTTGCGGTTTCAGAGGACAGCGGTGCGGCTCGTCTTATGGGCGTTAATGTTGACAAGATAATTATGCTGACCTTTGCAATAGGCTCGGCTTTGGCTGCCTTCGCAAGCCTTTTCTATATTATCCGTATTCCGTCGGTTACTCCGACCTTGGGTGCAATGCCCGGTATCAAGGCTTTCACAGCCGCAGTTATCGGCGGTATCGGCTCTATCCCCGGCGCTATGCTCGGCGGAATTTTGCTCGGAATGATTGAGCAGATATGCAAGCACAATCCGACGGTTGAGGCTTACACAACGGCAATTGAATTTTGCTTACTTATCGTGATTTTACTTGTTAAGCCTGTCGGCTTGCTCGGTAAACGCAGAAGGGAGAAGGTATAATGGGATACGTTTCAAATGTAAAAAAGACCTTCAAGCTCAAATACTGCTTTAACTATATCGGCGTTGCGGCTTTTCTTGTGCTTATGATTATTTTAAGCTCAACGGGAGTTCTCAGCCGTTCGGCAGTAAATCTTCTTCCGAAAATCGCATACAGCATTATCCTCGCGGTTTCGCTTAACCTTGTAGTCGGCTTCCTCGGCGAGCTTTCGCTCGGTCACGCAGGCTTTATGTGCGTAGGCGCATATCTCGGCTCGTATTTTTCGATTTTCCTGCACAATTACATTGACAATTCGCTTGTCTGCTTCTTTATTTCGCTTGTTGTAGGCGGACTTTTGGCGGCTGTTTTCGGCTTTATAATCGGACTTCCGGCATTGAGACTTAAAGGCGACTATCTTGCAATAGTTACGCTTGCTTTCGGAGAAATTGTCAGAAATGTTTTCAAAAACCTGAGCTTCTTCGGCGGTGCAATGGGACTTAAAACCGATAAAATCAAGCTTCAGTCCTCAACGCTTTATATCGTTGCGTTTATACTCGTGCTCGTTGTGCTTTTCCTTATTCAGAACCTTATCCGTTCAAAGCACGGCAGAGCGATAACCGCTATCAGAGATAATGAAATTGCGGCAAAGGCTATGGGCATCAACGTTACATATTACAAGCTCTTCGTGTTCGTGATTTCAGCATTTTTTGCAGGTGTTGCAGGCGTTATTTACGGACATTACTACACACCTATCCTCTATTCCGCATTCGATTATAACTATTCGATTGAAATACTTGTTATGGTAGTTATCGGCGGTATCGGCTCGATAAGCGGCTCGATTATCGCTGCGACGGTTATCACATACATCAACTTCCTGCTTCAGAACAACCTTTCGGGCGATCTTGCGGCGGTAAGGCTTCTTGTATATGCAATTATCCTTATTGCAATCGTTATTTTTAACAATGCACCGGCACTCAAGCCCATTAAGGATAAGCTTAACTTCAAGAATCTTTCGGCTAAGCTCTTCAAGAAAAAGGAGTCAACCATTGTTGACGACGATGTTGCTTGGAACAGAATCGAGTCAAAGATTAGAATGGATGAGCTTCTTTCCGTTGACGTTAAAAAGCAGGACGGAGAGTTCAGCGACCCCGACAAACCTACGAAGGAGGGCAAATAATATGGCAGATATTATGCTTAAAACCGAAAATCTCGGTATTTCTTTCGGAGGACTTAAAGCAGTTCAAGGCCTCGATATTGAAATTAAAAAGCAACAGCTTTACGGCCTTGTAGGTCCTAACGGCGCAGGTAAAACAACCGTGTTCAATATGCTCACGGGCGTTTATCAGCCGACAACAGGCACATTTTATCTCGACGGCGAGGAATTAAAGGGCAAAACGCAAGAGCAGATTAACCATAAGGGTATCGCAAGAACCTTCCAGAACATCAGACTTTTCAATAATATGAGCGTTGTTCGTAATGTTATGGTCGGACTTCACAATCAGCCCGAATTCAAGTGCAATCCCTTTGTCAGTATGCTTCGCTTGCCCGGTCATTTTGACTCTGAAATCAGAATGAGAGAGAGAGCAAAGGAAATCCTCAAGGTTTTCGGACTTTATGAGGAGAGAAACAATCTTTCGTGCAATCTCCCCTACGGTAAGCAGAGAAAGCTTGAAATTGCGAGAGCGTTGGCTACAAATCCGAAGCTTTTGCTTCTTGACGAGCCGGCTGCGGGTATGAACCCTCATGAGACAAAAGAGCTTGTCGATATTGTTAAATATATCCGTGATGAATTTGACCTTACGATACTTCTTATCGAGCACGATATGAAATTCGTTTCGGGTCTTTGCGACGAAATAACCGTTCTTAACTTCGGAACAGTTCTTGCTCAGGGCGAAACCAAAAAGGCTTTGAGCGACCCCGAGGTTATCAAGGCTTATATTGGAGGTTAAATTATGGCATTACTTGAAGTAAAAGGTATTGAAGTATATTATGGCGTAATTCAAGCTCTTAAAGGTATTGATTTTGAGGTAAACGAGGGCGAAATCGTAACTCTTATCGGCGCAAACGGCGCAGGTAAGACTACTACCATGCAATCGGTTATCGGTCTTATTCCGCCGAAAGCGGGAACGGTTAGCTTTGAGGGCAAGGATATAACCCATCTCCACTGCCACAAGATAGTTTCACTCGGTATGTCGCAGGTACCCGAGGGAAGACGAATTTTCCAAGAACTTACCGTTTATCAAAATCTTCTTATGGGTGCATATATCC
>OIYS01000131.1_pt1 | contig 55498 bp, 90 predicted proteins | sample 1588271 | NCBI WGS metagenome assembly OIYS01 (sample SAMN03283286) | human gut metagenome | biome: human-associated habitat; material: feces | host: Homo sapiens | place: Peru | collected 2012 | reverse complement strand
CAGTCTGCTGGGACATCACGGTGGTCAGAAGCGCATTCTGACGATCCTGAGAAGCGGCGAACTTGAGGCTCTGGTTCTCAGCGGTCAGAGTGGCGATCTTATCCTGCGTGAAGTAGTCCATCATGCTGCGGAAGTTCGCGTTGCAGTTGTCCACGATGGCGCGGGCGTTGTCTGCGATAGCCTGACGGGTAGCGCAGTCCTCCGTTGCGATGGTGTACTTCAGGTCGCCGATCAGCTGCTTGTTCTCGCAGCAGCAAGATGCCAGCTGCGTGGCAAGTGCGGTCTGACCAGCCTGCCGAGCGTTGCCCTCCTGCATGATAGCAAGGCTAATGGCGTTGTCACCGTTGGACACGCTGCGTTCCAGACCGTTCACGAGCTGTGCGTTCTGGTAGCCAAGCTGACAGATGGCACCGTTCACGCCAGCAAAGCCGCTTGCGATGTTGGTGTTGATGCCGTTGATCTGCGCCAGCTGGTCATAGCCCAGAGAGCAGATACCGCTCTGGATGCCTGCCAGAGAGCGGGAGGTATCCTGCTGGTAAAAGCCCTCAGACAGAGCCGCGCGGGTGTCTGCACCGCCCTGACCAGTTGCGCCAGTGCCAACCAGATAGGGGATGTAACTGTTCATGCCGTTGTCGCCGCCGTTCCGGCCATAGCCGTTCGTGCCCCAGCCGAAGATGATGGCGAGGATGATAACCGCCCACAGACCTTCGTTGCCGAAGAATCCGCCGTTGTTATTGCCGCCGTCCTGCCCAGCCAGATAGCCAGTTGCAAAATCGTCCATAACAAAACTCCTTTCAGTTTTGCGTTATGCTATCCCATCGCCGTATGCGATGGGCGAAGCCCAACAAGTGCGGTTTTTATCAAGTCCGCAAAACTGAGAAGCGTTTCGCTTAGATGGATGCTTTATCGGGGAAGCGTCAAATTCAGGACGCTTGCCAGCTGGTTCAGGTCGATGCCACGCTCTTTGGCGAGGTTCTGCGCCATCGTTCGGAGCTGTGCTTCGTTTTTGCCCTGAATTAGGTTCAGCCCCTGCATGATGGGTGCGCTCTGCCCGCCCAACTGCTGGATAAGCCCCATCGGGTTCTGCCCGGCACGAGCCAGATTTGCAAGCTGCATGATAGGGCTGTGAGTAATCATATCAAACGGAGAGGACATCGCTTATTCTCCTTTCTTTGCGGTGGCAGTGGGCTTAGAAAAGCTCTTCTGCCATTTTTCCAGTTCATCCAGCCGATGCACAAGGGCGTTGTACTGCTCATTAGGCACATACTGCTGTGTCAGTGCAGCGGTCTGCTGTGCCTGTTGCGCTTGCATTTGACGCCATGCTTCCGGGCTGTAAAACTCTAACACGTCAGATTCGCAAGTGTTTGGATTCAGACGTTTGCAGTAGATGACCCCACTACGCAAATCTGGGCAATACGTCCATCTTCCGTATAGATCAGACGGTATCGCCAGAAATTCCTCCCTGCTGGAAACAGGCCTTCCAAGCAACCAACCGCCATCCTGTGCCGACTGCTGAACAGGCTGCTGCCCATTCATCGGTTGCGGACGCTGCGGCTGCGCCTGTGACATCTGCGTATTTGGCAGAGGAGCGGCAAGCCCAACTGTTCCCATGCCGCCGTAAGGATTGACAGGCTGCTGCGGAACGTAGGGCGTTCCGGGTGTCGGATAATAACTCATAAAGCATCCCTCCTGATGCTCCCAGTGTACCGCATCGGCAAAAAACGAAAGACAACGAACGCACAACGAAGGACAAAAAAAGAAAAGCGCCCACACGGAAAAATCCGCATGAGCGCTTAACTATTAAAGGTGCACACTTTGAAGTGCAATACTAAAATATCACGTTTTTGCTTGCAAGGCAAGTCTTTCGACAAAACTAGTGCAAATAAAACAAAATCCCCCGCTTTGCCTACAAAGCACCCTACGTGGCACGCAGGGATTCGACAAAGCAGGGGATTTTTTAACGTCGGCTTGCACACCATCCGGTTGGCATCATCACCGATAATCAGGGCTGCCACATGTGGCCGCCCCTGAAAGGCTTATCCTTTGTTCAGCGCAATTTAAGATTTACTTGACATGGATATTGTACCACAAATCGTTCAAAAAGAAAAGCGGCAGACCCGAAAGCCTGCCGCTTCAACGCGTTTCGTGAAAAATCACGCTCAATTAAGGTTATGGTATCACGCATCCAGCATTTTGTCAATGCTTTTCAGCCGGTATCCTATCGCCGTCCGACTGTAATGTGTCTGTGCTGCAATGTCCGGCAGCGGAAGCCGCTCAACGTACCGCAGTAAGGCTATCTTACGGTCTACCCTCCCAAGCGGTGCGCTTTTGATGGCGGCGATCATCCTCTGTCGGTCAAGTCCTTGCAGCGCAGCGGGCAGCACTACACGAGCCGCCGCCACAGGCAGCACCGAGCCAGAAAGGCTGCGGCAGTTGTCCGGCGTTGCGCACCATATTGCCAAGCACGGCAAACCGGTGACAAAACGTCACCAGTTCGTTGACATTGCCGATATGGTATGTTTTCGTGAGGTCACGAAGACGTGCGCAGACCATTTTCGTGATGCCACGAAATTGCTCTTGTGCGGCGAACATCTTGCCAATAGCAGCTAAATAGCTGTAAAAAACACTGTTATTGTCAAAATGGGAGATGACACCAACTAAAAACGGCATTTTTAGCTGGTGTTGCTCGTATGTAGTGCTTGCCATGATATCCTCCTTACTTCCCGATCGCGGGCTTTTTCTCTGCCAGTGCCTTTTTCATCAGGCTGACGGCCTTTTCAATCACGCTGTCCAGCACCTCGTCCGTGATGATGGGCTTCAGCCAATCCGGCAGTGCGCCGCGCAGCGCAGCAAAGACCTGCGCCTTTTTCTTTGCGCCCTGACCGCTGCCCATGATGCTGTTTTCTGCCAGGGTCACCAGCTCCAAGGCCCACTGCTTGACGTACTGCTTATAGCCCAGGCGGATGGCGCCTACGGCCAGAGAGATAAAGCCCAGGACCATCAGAACCAGGGCGACGGGGGTGGGGATAAAGTTAAACATTGCTTCCATAATTTAAGCTCCTTTCTGCTGTTCAAGATCTTCGATGCGGTGGTTTACCACCTTGATCTGTTCTTCCAGAACTGGCACGCGCTGGGCAAAGTTGTTGTGCGCCCGGACTTCGCGGGTCAGCTCTTCCAGCTTGGTTTCGGTGACGGCCTGCTGCTTGTCCAGCTTAGCGTCCATACTCTGGGCGGTGCGGTTGTTGGAGACGATCGAGCCGATCAGGCTCAGACCGCCGGTGATGATCGCCACGATGATTGCTTCGCTCATGCGCCCTCCCGGAGACGGGTCAGGCCCTTCTTGCTGATGATACCCGCATAATCCTTGTATGCGTGGGACATGTCAACATTAGTGCTCACGCCCGGGACATGTGCTGTGCTGGTGTACTGCCACATCCCAAAGTTCCATTCCGGTGCGGGCTTTTCGCTGCGGTAAGCTGCCAGCCACACGTCATAAGGCTTGAGCGCAGCCCCGCCTATGTACAAATTGGTTTCTCCGAAGTACAGCCCGGTGTACAGAATGGCGTAAAAGCCCCAGCGCTCCACCGTGCCCAGCGCGTGGGCGGCAATGTCCGTCAGGGTCTGCTTGTCGAGCGGGGCTTGTACATACTTGTCCTCAATGTCCACAGCAACGGGCAGCTGCACTGTCTTGCCGGTAAGCACCTTGCGCAGCAGGGCAAGCTCTGCGTCAGCCTCTGCCGTGTTGACCGCCTTGCAGTAGTAGTAAACGCCGCAGGGGATGCCCAGCCGCTTGCACTCGGCATAGTTGCGCTCAAAAGTTGGGTCAATGTACGGCTTGCTGGGCTTGTCTTTGGCGCTGTTGCCCAGCGCCCGCAGCATCACGCCGGAAACAAGGCCGCTTGCCTTTACCTTGTCCCAATTGATAGTACCCTGCCACTTGGATACGTCCATAATAGGCTTCATTTAAATTACCTCCTTTCCAGCACTTCGCCAGTAATGTTCTGATACTCTTCAGGCGTGATTTCGCCGCTTTCTACGCGCTCGGCCAAAATCTTTTTGACATTTGCACGGCGGCTTGCAGGCATTTCGCCCCAAGTCTTCGTACCGGCAACCAAACGTTTTGCCCAGATTTTATCCATGTTAAACCTCCTTACTCTCCGTTGACTGCTTCATCCAGCTCGCAGATTGCATCCTCAATGGCGCTCATGCGCTCATCATTAGCCGCATCCTGCTCACACATAGCATCCTGCAGCTCTGCAGCAGCTTTTGCCGACCGCTCTGCCAAAGGGCCGGTCTTGTCGGTCATTCGGTAGTGGTGATCGATCTCGTACCAGTCGTAGCAGCGCCCCCCCGCGTCCTCCGCGCTGCGTAGCTTGCGGATGACCCGGAAGCTGTCGGTGATGGTCTGGTCGGGATACTCCCGCTCGAGCTGGTGATAGCCGGTCAGGCCGGTGTGGGCGTCGCCGACGGTCTTGAGGACTTCAGCGCCGCCCTTTGTGCCAAAAACATAATCCATGTCAGATTCTCCTTTCTCCGCTGATTGCGATACCGTGCCAGCGCCCCTTGCGGGGTGTACTAGCCCGCTCCAAAAATGCCTATCTTCACCGTGGGGTGTGCGGCCCCCTCAGACTCCCCCGTTGGGGAGTTCTTGGAGACGACAGCCGAGGTTCGAGTATGTGCTCGAATCCGAGTATTGGCTGACGCAGAACAGGCCAAAGTTGGGGCCACGGCTATAGCTAGCGCCAACGCAGAGGCACGGGCTCGAAGAGTCGAAGCCCCAGTAATCGCACGAATAGGTCTTGGTGCTGCCGCTTGAAGCCGTAGGGATAAAGAGCGGATACCCGCCGGTCGTCTTGACCGTAAAAGTGGACGGATAACCGTTCGACGGAGTGCCGACCGCCGTGCCGTCGCTGCTGTCGCTGAATTCCGAGGGGTTCAGGATGATGTTGAGACCAGAGCTGGTGTAGTAGCAGCCGTCGCACCAGTCCAGCACGTTATCCCACAGGCCCTCGATGTTGCGGTACTGCGTCCCGCAGCCGTAAGTGGTGCGGCTGTTCTTGGTCGTGCCGGTGTGGTAGGGCATCGAGTCGGTGTAGCCCATCGACTGCTTGGAGCTGTTGTTGCCGCAGCCGTAGCCGATGACTTCCTGACTGTTCCAGTCGCAAAATTCGACGATGTACAGCAGCCAGATGGTAAACCGCATCGCAAAATCGCTCTGCCAGATGGTGAAGCCGAGCTTGTGGATGTCGGAGCGGGCCGTGCTGCGGGTAATGCCCGTCTTGGGGAGGCCGAGGTCGCCGGCGCTGCTCTTGTATCCGCTGCTGCAGTGGTAGCGGCCAACGTACACCACATCCCGCTCGCCGTGGCCGTCCCCTCTGTCCATGTGGGCAGGGCTGACGCTGTAGCCCTCCACCGCGCGGTCGGCGATCTGGATGGTCATGCCCCTGCCGTTCTGGGTAAGCTTATACCAAAATTTCGGGATGGCAACCATCGTGCCGCCGGTGCGCTCGCTTTTTACCATGCCCGCCCAGGGCTGCAAATTGTCAAAGGGACTGCCGTAGCTGCTTGCCCCCGCCACATAAGGCACCGGGTCGGTAAACTCCACCGCTTCGTCGGTGCGGCTCCATCGGGTGATGCTGGTGCCGTCCCAGCTCGCGCCGTAGATGTGGATATAGGAAAGCTCAAGGGGATAATCCCTATACTCGCTCACCTCCACGCTGCCCTCGGTGGTCCTGTCGCCCAGCGTGGCCGTCACGGTCCATCTGCCTGCGATGGGCAGATACAGCTTGATGCTCCCGCTCTCCGGCACCGTGCCGGAGACGGTCTTGTCCCCACACTGGGCGATGACGGTGCTGCCCGCCCTGACCGTCACGGTCAGGGTGTAGTAGGACAGCGTCAGGGTCTTGGTGCGGCAGTATTCCGCCTGCACCGTCTCCGTGGCTACGCTGATGTCGAGCGTGGCCGTGACCGTCCACTCCCCGTCATGGGGCAGCGCCGCCGAAAAGCTTCCGCCCTCCGCCACGCCGCTCACGCTCTTCTCACCGTCCGAGAGGACGATGGTGCTGCCCGCCTCGGCCTGTACCACCACCCGGGGCAATACGATGCCACCCACCGCCGCAGCATCGGCGGCTGCGTTGGCAATGGTGAGGGTTTTGTCGGTCTCGATTTTGATAGCGTTGATGCGGTCGCCCACGGCTTTTGCATCTGCAGGCGCATCAGCTATGGTCAATGTTTTGTCAGTGCTTGCGCGGATTCCTGCTAAAGCTGCTGCTGCTTCGGCTTTTTTTTGCGCGGCTTCGGCGCCAGACTGACTCTTACTAGCCGCTGTGGCAGAATCGAAAGCGCCCTGCTGACTCTTAGCGGCATTAGAAGCACTGGCGGCAGCAGCATTCGCTTGACGAATTGCTTCTTCCTTCGCAACATCTGCTCCTGCAACATCCGAAAGCGTATTCAGCGTCTCCGCGTTCATGGGAGTGCCTTCGACAATCGGTTCATCGTTGCGAATCAGCGTAACAACTTCAGACGAGCCGTTTGCCTTCGTCATCGTCCACCGGTTAGGGTACTTTGCTTCACGATCAACAAAGTGCATAGTAAGGTTCACCTCCACATACCGGTTCTGAGCAGTAAAGCAAATGATTGTTGGCTATCGTTTCGATATCCAACAAAATTTGTTCCACTTGATTGATAATTATAAAATGTAGATAACTTAAAGAGTCGGGAGTTGCTGGGGTATCGTTTTTACCGCTGCATAAAGCACGAACGGATTTAATGTTGGAAATCCAGCGAGAAGCGTCCGAAACGGTAAGATACCCATTTACATCCCAGTTTGTTTTAGTGGAAACAGAAACATTCAAAATGTTTGCGATTTCTTGGATTCCGCTTTCAATACGGTTATAGTCCATATAACTCAAAGCACCATTCATGCCAGCCGCCCATTCTGCCTGTTCTTCTTCCGTCCATGTTCCGTTTTTTGCCTTCGATGCGATTGATTTGACCCGTTCAACATCGGAAGCAGTCCTGTCTGTAATCCATTGAGTCAACGAGTATCAACTCCTTCCAACAAATACCCTTCAACAGTTCCGTGGAAACAACCAGAATACTGATAAGAAAAACTAGTTGTCAAAAGGATTGAAGAGTATCCGAATTGATGGTGAACCAACACATAATCCAATGCATCGAAATGCGGACTTGCGCGATATTTCAACGAAACCTTTCGACGATTGGAGAGCAGCTTGTACGCTTCTGTCAAGATGTTTTTGTCTTGGCTGAGAATGCTTTCGGAGAGCATTTTGTTGTTCACGGTTTGCGTAGCGCCGCTTCCGGTCGGAGATTCCGGATAAGAGTAGGCCTTATTTGTGGTGCTTGTTCCATCAGAAGATTTCACTTCAATGGAGCAAGTCGCGTTTTTTAAGGGCGAAGAGAATGTGATTTCAGGCCAGTTGAAATTGTTGATGATATCAATTTCACCGGCAAGGTTTGCTTTTGCCGAAGAAATATCCGGAATGCGATCAATGATGATTGTTCCGTCCCGGGTCTGGTACATTGTCATTCCTGCGGCGTTTGCGACCATTTGCAGAATGTCGGCATCTTTATAGCTGTTTTTATCTTGCTTTGTAATGTCTGTACTATAATTTTTAAGTTCACTGGAAATTCGGAAATTTTCCGAACCACCATCCAAAAGCTCAAGGGCATCGTAAGCCATCTCGTAGAGCGTGCCATACATTCTACCGGTGTAATTGGATGTCATTAAAGAACCGAATGCATCTCGTGCTGTAAAACTCGCTTCGATGCTGTTGGACGGAACGCTCCACTCAGAAAGATAAAACTTTCCGCCGTTAATCCATTCAATCGTTCCGTCCAAATCCATACCGTATTCCACAGAGATGGGCTGACGCTCGTACAGGTATTTGTAAAGACCTTCCGGGTTGATCGGGTTCCATTTCTGCGTGCTGTTATCCACAGTAAAGGTGACACTATCATTTGGCAGCTGACCGCTGATGGGGTCTCGAACGGAATCGTGCTTGTACGAAAAAATATCGTTCTTATTGAAAACGATAAATTGGCCAAGCTTTATTTGCTCCAGCCGTGCGCGGCGATTGTCTAAACACCATGATAAGATTTGAATGGAAATAGAATCATAGCCTGCGATTTCCCAACTGATATCCGAAACAGCGGATTTATTATCCGTAACCGTTTTTGTGGATACGATTGTGCCCCCGGAATAAGTTGTCAACTTAAAACTCGTAGGCCACTCCTCAAAAGTTGCCGACCAGGTAATGGTAATACCAGGAATCGTTGTAGTGTGAATTTTGCTGAACGACAACGTAATGACCGGGTGGTTGTAACTTGAAACGCAATTTTCGCTGATATAACCAGCTTCTTGCGGGTCAACGTTATAATCAGGGAGGGCAAAGCTCCCATCCAAAACACTGAAGTTTAGTTCACCAGTAGAATATTTTGTGTAGTTTTGCTTTTCAGTTTCAACGATAGAAGAAGCGTTGCTGAAAAACGTTTCTCCATTCGTGCTAGGCGTTGCATCTTCTTGCAAGCCGGGTTCTGTAACACCGTATGTGATTTTAACAAACATCTCCGGAACAAGTGTTTCGGAGAATTTATCAAGCCATTTCTGAGAAGGTTGTACCATATATCAGACCTCCACAAGAGAAAGCGTGCATTCAGTCCAGCCCATAACATTGCCATTGGTCGGGCATCTGCGCCACATTCCGGACGTTCGGTCGGACACATACATCTGCCGGGTGTCGTATCCGGCCTTAGCTTGATTATAAAATCGAACGGTACAATAAAAGTTTGTGGTAAAAAGATTTAAAACGGTCGCCCATTGTTTTGCGGTAAGGAAATTCCATTTCATGTTTACTTTCGCTACATCATGTCGAACAACGGAGCCGACCACTTTGCCTTGTACATTACGGCCGGAATCCACAATGGTACTGGTGGTAGCTTCATAGGAGGACGGTTCAGGAAACTCTACGCCGTTTACCGTTACCAGTGCTGGAATATTTGCCATAGAACCGCCACCTCCTTAGTAGCTATAAATTTCACTGCCCATTAAAGATTGCCCGCGAGAATTCTGCTGCTTTTCAACAGACGCAGTGATTTGCTTTCCGTCGATGTAAAGCTTGACTTCCTTACCACCGGTGATTTCATCGCCGTACCGCTGGAAAATATCAAGAAATGCGTTGTAGCAACCGTTATAAACCGAGCTTCGAAGCTCTTCTGCGCTGACGCCTGGATTGGTAGTATACGAACCACTAGATACAGTTCCGGACCCGGTCGTTTTGTCGTAATCGCTCGTGCCTGGATACTTGGAAATATCGGTGCTGACAGAAGCATCAGACTTGGACGAAGAGAACTTTCCGCCAAGCGCCCCGACAATGCCAGTAATGGCAGCTGCGATTGCAACACCACCTGCAATCAGGAGAATGCCGGTGGGAATGCCAAGAGACGACAGGACACTGCCGATGGTTTGGAGCAACCCCATGAATGCCGTGCCAACTTGCCCGATCAGGCCAGCTACGCCAGCAATAATACTGGGGAATTGGCTCAAAACGCCGCTAGACAAACCAACGCTAATTGCATTGCCCGCAGCTGTCATCGGGCCGGACATGCTTGCAAAACTCGTCATGATTTTATTTCCAAGCCCAACGGCTTGACTTGCAATGTTGCCGAACTGCGAAGTGATGCCGGCAAGGATGTTTTGTCCAATTCCCTTTGCAGAAACAAGAGCTTTTGCGCCAACGTCCTTCAAGGATTTAGTCAACGTGGAAATCAGGTTGGAAGTGTAGGACTTCACTTGATTCCGGTTTTCTTCACCCATTGCCTGCCAGATGATAGCTGCGGTATTAGTAGCAACAGTCTGAATATCACCGCTTTTTACAGCTTCAACCATTCCTTTAATAGTCCCAACAAAATCGTTTTTAAGGCCACTGTCGATTTCGCTCCACTTAGAGTTCAGCGTGTTCACGATGTTATCAACAAAGCCGGTTGCAACGCTAGAGCCATAGTCAATCATCTCGTTGCCCTTCTGCTGAACAGCGTTTGCCAGATTGGTCATGGCTTGTTCAACGTAAGGAAGTGCTGCAGTGATACCGTTTGCAAGGCCTTGATCGATATAGATACCAAACTGTTCAAAAACTTTGGAAGGGGAGTGGATGCCGAGAGCGTCCTTGAAACCGTTGACAAAACCATCAGTGAAACTCTTGATGCCATTTGTAACGGTACTCCATGCGTCTTTTAGGCCGTTGATTAGACCGTCCCAAATGAATTTGCCGAGTTTTCTCAATTCGCCAGGAAGTTTTTTGAACTCACTGACAATAGACGAAATGATTTTGGGAATTTCAACAACAACGAAAGCCACCATTCTCTTTCGCCATTCGGAAATAGTGTCAAGAGTCTTTAAGATTGCAGTCCAAATATTTCCCGGCAGTTCTTCAAAAAACTTAACAACAGACGAAACGATTTTGGGAACTTCGGTTGTTACAGTAACGACCATGTTCCCGACCCACTCCCCAATTTTGCCGACGGCAAAGCCGAGGGCGTAGCCGATTTTTTCAGGAAGAGAGCTGAACCACTCGCCAATGCTGTTTATGATGTTCCCAACCTTTCCGGGAAGAGAAGTCATAAAATCAATGGCCGCATTCCACTTGGTAACAATAATTTGCTTGATGGCTTCAATGCGCTGCTCAAAAACATTTTCGACATAATGCATTTTAATGTCGGCTTCTGCGGCAGCATCTGTTTTTTCACCGCTCTCTTTGGTGCCCCATTTGATACCAGCCCAGTGAAGAACAAGGCCAATACCGACACCAGCAGCGGCAACGGCTCCAGCAACAGGAAGGCTTGCGCCAACAAGCAATGCAACGCCAGCACCAGCAACGCCGCCAAAAATTCCCATCAAAGTAGCAATGATGGTATCAAGAACCGGAAATTCTTTCAGCTTTTCGCCAAGAGAGAATGTAATTCCCGCAAAGGTAATAAGACCTGCGAGGCCGATAGAAAGCGTTGCGGCTGTACCAGCAGCTACCCCAAGATTGGTAAGTAGTGTGATGCCAGCAATAGAGCCAAATGCCGTTGTTAAAGCGGATTGAATCCATGTGCTTGCATCGCCAAGATTGGCTTCGCCGGTGCCAAGCGCATAAGTAAGGCCTGCAAGACTTGCCACGAAAGCGATGCCCATGCCAAGCGTAATGCCATCTGCTCCCATTGTGCGCCAAAGAACAAAAGAGCCAAACGCGGCAGAAACCACTTCGCCTAAAAGCTCAAGAGGATTTCCACTAGATGCGTAGCCTTTTGCAAAACTGAATACTAACGATGCTTCGACAACAACCGTTGCAATTGAAAGAGCCAACTTTTGCAATTCTGTCATCTTGGAAATTGCTGTCGCAATGTCCGTCAGAAAATCAACAATTTTCCACAACGCAAGTGCGGCGGTGATAGCACCAATAATCGGTAGCATATCCTTGATTTTCTGCTTGAGAGCATCAATCTGCCTTGCAAACTCTTCGTTGTACTGCTTGAACATATCGTAGCCGGACAGGTCTACATCGCCCAAGATGTTGCCAGCAGATGCGCCGCCACCAGAGCCAGAGCTTCCCTGTGTGGGGTCAATGATGTTCAGTTCATCAAAACCCATCGTGTAGTCCTTGAGGGCTTTTGCGGCTTTCTTTGTCGACTTGGCTGTGTCATCCATTGCGTCACCGATGCTGCCAACGCCGCCAGCGCTCTTGGTGAAATCAGTGAACACAACCTTCACGCCCATCAGCTTTGCCACCCATTCAACGAACTCTCGAATGAGCTGTACGGCGGCAATCAGCGGGGGAAGAATGGATTTCATGGCAGGGTAGAGCAAAGAGCCAACAGATTTCGCCAGCATATCCAGCTGAGCTTTCAGAATCTTAATCTGGTTCGCAGGGCTTTGGATGGTCTGTGCAAGGTTGCCCTGCACGTTGGCAGTCTGCTTCATAATGGCAATGTAACGCAGAACTGCCTTATCTGCCTGAGACAGACTAGAAACCTGTTTGTTAAAGCCTAAAGCAAGAAGCTCCTGCTGTAACCGTGCCTGAGACAAATCAACACCCAAACGGCGAATAGGCTCAATCTCACCAGAGATTGCGGAAGACATTGCGGTAAAGGTCTCTGCAACGTCCTTGTTCCAATAGGAGGCTTCGTCATAGGCAAGCTGGGTCAGGTTCTTAGACAGAATGTATGCTTTGTCGCTGGTCAGGCCGAACGAAGTACCCAAGCTCTGGATAGTAGCCATGTAGGTCATCGCTTTGGTCGGGTCAACGCCAAGCAAACCCTGCATCTTGCTAATAAGCGTATCAGCTTCACCGCTCAAATTGCCCATAGCATTATGAAACAGGTCTGTTGCTTCGTAAAAATCATTAAACTTCGCAACAGCGTTTCCGAGATACTCGGCGATAGCTTTTAACGAAACCAGCTTTGCCATGTTTCGCATAAAGCCGTTCATCTGATTGGACAGGCTGAGATAGCTCTTGCGATGCTTTTCGTTGGCTGCGGTCACACGGTTTGCCTGTGTCACTACCTTGCTCAACTGCGGGGGCAGCTTTGCAAAGGCGTTGCCGACCTTATCAAGCTGAGACGCAAGGGGGGTGAGCGAGGTAGAGATTTTCTCACACGCTTTCGCAAATGCATCAAGCGTGCTAGAATCCAGTTTGTTTGTCAGGCCGGGGATTTTGCCCAACGCATTGATAGCGCTACCAATGCCTTTCAATCCAGAAGCATCCAGACCGGCAAGAGGGGACAACCCACTTTGTAGTTCGCTCATTTTGCCGCTAAGACCGGACAAGTCAATCCCGCCAATGTCAACAGCAGCAATCTTCTTAATAGCATTACCAACAGAATTGATGCTTTTTGCGCTTGCGGATAAGTCAGTTCCAGACAGCTTGTCCAGAAATCCGGTCAGCTTGTCCAGACCAGACAGCCCAGCAGAAGCGGATTTGATGGCAGAGATAGAAGCAGACAGCCTATCAAGGCTATTTACAACTTTTGTGACGTTGCCCTTCGTCCGCAAATTAGAAATGGCGGTAGCGAGCTTGTCAATATTAAGCTCCGCACCATGCGATTCCGCAGAAATCTCTACGGATAAGCTCGTAATATCAACATCAGCCATCACTACCACCATCACTTTCCATCATAGAGAACATCATTCTCTTGATTCGCTCCTGCGCCTCAACTGCGCGTTGGTATTCATACTCGTCTTTCTCCTTTTGGGTAAGGGGAATCGGTCTATCCATGTACTTGATTGGGCTAGACCCTTTCTTACGGAACATATTGCCAACCGTAGAGGAAAGCGCAGATGCCATATAAAAGCCATTTCTCCACGCTTCTGTGTTGGCTCTGCGTTCCCGCAGCTCCTCTGCGTCACGGTAGACCTTCGCCAGCCAGACATCGCCGTACCAGAACTGGTCGTATGTCATGCCGATGGAGATGTAATAGGCTTCTACATCGTGGAAGAGCTTGGAGAAGGAGAACGGCTCTCCCTCTCCGTCCGTTTCCTGAGATTGTGCAGTTACACAATCTCCCACGTTGCGTTTTTTGCGGTCTTGTCCTCAGTGTCAGTTGCCAGCAGGGACTTGGAAGCGTCCACGAACATTTCAAGCAGAACGCCCATCAGGTCTTCCTTATCCTCGATGTGCTGGAACATCTCGTCCACGACCTTGCGCTTGATGCCCTTATTCCGTGCAATGAAAGCACCATAGAACAGGGCGCGAGAGTTGGACAGCAGATTGGTCATCTGGGTGTACTGGCCAATCTGAAAACCTGCACGTTCGGTGGCTTCCACGCTGTCACGAGTGAAAGTCAGCTCGTAAGTGTTCTTACCATCGGGGGAATGAAAGTTGATAACCTTAGCAGCCATAATAAATGCTCTCCTTTATAAATAGGGGCAGAACCAAATCCGTTGTTCAGTTCTGCCCGGTTTGATTGATTCGATTTTTGCGGCTTAGCCGCCATTGACAGTCAGGGTCTCGCTGAACTCAGGCTTCTTGGTGAAGATGCAGTTGATGGTCATTTCCACAACCTCGTCCACGCCAAAGCCGGACAGACCAACCTGATGCATACCCTGCCAAGTGAAGCCGGAGCCGTCCTGCATCTTCAGGGCGTAGTACTTCACGGTGTTGCTCTCAGAAGTCTCATCGTAGCCAGCTTCCTTGACCTTCTTGTAGTCAGTCTTGTTGTAGTTGGCGGTGAAAGACTTGGTGTCGCTCTGGATGATGCCAAAGATGTTGACCTGCATAGGGTCAGACAGAGTAGTGGCATCCAGAAGGTTCGGCTCAGAGATCAGGTCGGGCACATCCTTGATGTCGCACAGCTTCGTCAGAGCGGTTGCGCTGTCGCCACAATACAGGGTGGTATTCAGACCGGAGATAGCAGTACTCATAGAATGTTTACCTCCTTAGTTTCGGTAAATCATTCCGTCCTCTCCGATTGTTGCCCCATAGCTGCAATCAATCCGATAGACGGAATTGTTATACAGCCCATTCAACGGGGCAAACGATTTGCGATAAAAGTTGAGTGATTCGAGAATAGAATCCACGATTCCAACGATAGAACGTGCTTCTGCAATGCGACCTGTGTTCTTATTGGAGTAGACCCGCACACGCAGGGAAACGGCAGCGTACTTGCTGTGACCAGCAGAATCAATGTGCACAGGCAGATTGCTGTTTTCCTCTATCTGCACACACGGAAACTTCTTGACATTGCTGTCGTTGATTTCACCAGTAACGAAGATGCCGGGCACTTGCTTTCGCAGTTCCTTAGCAACAGCCGTGAAGATAGAATTGAAATAATCAATCAACTATTCCAAACCTCCCTCCACGTTGCTTCAACTTGAGAAGCCATTTCCTCAACAGCTCCCCACATAGCCATAGCCGGTTCGTTGCCGTCGGTGTAATTCAACTGGCCTTTGCCATCCACCTGTTTGACAGGTGTGCCAGCATTGCCGGGGTCGCCGTAGTAGTACCATCTGCGGTTTGCGCCTTGCCCTTTACCGTAGGAGCCATGTGCACCAATACCGGGCGGTAGTTCGCCGCCATATCCGTTGTGATGTATGCCGGTGCCAAACTCGATAAAGGCAACCGCCTTGCCCTCTGCAACGATGGTACAGGTCTTGTCTTTCTGGTTGATATGGCATTTCACGTCATTGGAGCCAGCGTATTCAGCGTTAGCGAAACGCACCTTTGCGACTTCAAGCCCCAACCACGAAAGGCGAAAAGCAAGCGCTCTGGCCTTTTTGTTCAGGGTGGCCTTGTACTCCTGTATCTGACGTTCCGCATCACGAAGTCCGGCATCGCTCAACCTCACTTTAATTTTCACTTGCAGCCACCTCTTTCAGTGCATACTTCGTGTCTGTAATATGCTCTGCGACCTTGACCACAATGTAATTGAAGGGTTTTGAAACGTCTGTCTGAAACCAGACGTGTGTACCTTCATAAAGCGGTGTGTTGTGCTTTTTGCTGGACGAACTGACAACGTAGCTGTAATCCGTGAACGCGCCGAAAGGGTTTGCTTCCGCAGCGCCAGTAGGCGGGCTGACATTCAACATCAGCTTTGCGGGGTCACTCCACGATTCGTATGCGGATTCGCCAGTCTCGTTTCCCCATTTGTCCACGACAGGCGTTTTCTTGCCGACCGGGTTTGAATACCACAGCGGGCGTTTATCCAGCGGGCTTCCATTGAACATCAGCCGATAACACCTACTCTCGGAACCACTTCATTCAACAGGGACTGCGCCACATCGGAGCTTTCCCAAACACGAGTGATACCGTTGTTGGTGTAGCTCGTCTGTCCGTTTGCGCCGATGTGGTTGTACAGTTCCGCTGCAATGCGTATCTGCAACGACTGATACTGCATGGGCAACTCGTCCGGCCTGTTGCCGAAGGGGTAGCCCTGTGCAAATATCTTGTCTTTGGCGAAATCAAGCAGCAGGTCGAAGAGTGGGTAGTCCTCGTCCGTGACTTCACGGTCAAGTGCTGGGGCAATGTACTGCCCCAGCTTGACTGCCGCTTCGGAATACTGGTCTCCCATGCTGCTTTCCTCCTTTCGCCTTAGTAAGTCTTGATGCAGTACACAGCGTCCATGCGCTCAAAGGACGGCAGGACGATCTCAGAAGCATAGACGTTGGCGTTGACAGGATGAACGGTCAGCTCAGTGGTGATGGCAACGCCAGTGTTCACGATGGACACGGATGCGCCAGACTGACCAGACAGCAGATCGGCTTCCTCGGGGGTAGTGCCGTACCAAGTGCTGCCCAGAGCGCCAGAAGGAGCAACCACCACCATGCCATCAGGCAGGTACTTTTCGCTTGCGCTGTACTGGTCTGCCTTGAACATCTTGTCGTACAGATGGATGGTCAGACCGGTTGCAGATTCAATAATCTTCCGTGCTTCGGCGTCCAGCAGAACGGCGTTTGCCTTTGCGGTGACAGTCATGAACCGATTCTTCACCTCGTCCGCAGCGATCATGTTGCGGAAGGTAGCTGTGTTCATGTACACCTCAGTCACGACCTCGCCAACGCTCGCCAGAACAGCGTCCTTTGCAGCATTCAGGTCAGCAATGGGGGTGGCGGTGGCGACGTTCCACTTAGACTTTGCGACGGAGACTTCCTTGTAGTTGGTAGACTTCCAAGTGCCGTCAGGGTCGTAGTTGTAGGTGTAGTTCACGCCGTTTGCCTTGATGGTGATGCCGGGGACGCCATTGGTGGGAGCCAGTAACTGCCAGATCATGCGCTCAGGAACGATACGAGCGCCAGTGATAAGCTGTGCGGTGTCATCGTACAGGCGGTTCATTACGTCACGAGCGTAGGGGTCGTTGCTGTCCAGAACACGCAGGATTTCCTGACGGTCCTTCTCGCCCAGATGATAGCCTTCACGGAAGAACGGCATTTCGGTTTCGTCAAACTTGAAGCCCTCACGGGTACGGAACGTAGCCTTTGCGTCAAATGCGCTGGGCATCAGGGAAACGCCAACGCCCTTGTGGCCACGCAGCCACTTCAGGTCAAGACCAGCCTTCTTCTTTGCGGGGAACAGTGCGTCAGATGCAAAGGGCATCGCATTGGTGGGGTCGTTCGTCCAATAGGCGGCAATCGCAGCCGGGGCAAAGACTTCCTTAAGATTCAGTGCCATGTTGTTTTACCTCCTATTAAGCGTTCACGCTGATGTTGTCACGGCAGAAGATGCCGGGGACGGCGGTCTTGAGTGCCTTGATTGCGTCAGCATCAAAGGTGAAGCTGGAACTTGCTGCTGCCTTCTTGGTGTCGATAACACCACGAATCAGCAAGGAAGCATTGGGGTTCTCTGCCGGGTCAACGTCATAAAGCAGAATGCCGTCAGCGTTGATGGTCTTGGAACCAGTGTCACCAGTGGCAGTTGCCTTCTTGCCAGCCAGCGTCATGGGATAGCCAGCCTTAACCGCAGCAGTTTCGGTCACGGTAAAGGGGATGGCGGTGTAGTCATTGGAAGCAAGGATGGTATCGTTGATTCTGTTGACCGTGTTTCGGGTAAACTTCATGTTTTCCTCCTTGTTAATGGAAAGCACTCATTGCGTCACTCGATGCCTTAGAAGCATTTGCGTTCTGCTGTGCAAGGCTCTTAGCAAACGCCACACCCTCACTATCAAAGCCGCCCTTGCCATCCGCACCAGGAGGTGTGGGCATATCCTTCAGCAGAGAAGCCTTGTATGCGGTGTCGTGGGCGGTCATAAACTCCGACTGGAACTTAAACACCTTGTCCATGTCACCGTCAGCCAGTGCAGATGCAGCCTTGCCAGCCAGTTCAGCGTCATAACCCTGTGCAACAAACTTCTCGCGGTAAGATGCAAGGGTCTTTTCCTTGACGAGGCTCTCCTTGTCGGCAGTCAGGGCTTCAATCTGCTTCTGCATCTCTGCCAGCCTGTCAGCCTGTTCCTGTGCGGCATTCTCGTCATCGGTACGCTTTGCCTTGAGCTGCTTCTTGTACTCAGCAGCTTCGCCATTGGCTTTCGTCACGGCGTTGCGCAGCTTCTCGACCTCTGCGTTGGGGTCTGCAACCTTTTCAAGCGCAGAAATAATTTCATCGGCGGTCATGCCCTCTTTGTAGGCATCACCAAGCAACACATTGAGTTTCATATCGTTAATTTCCTCCTGCGTTTTTTTACCGTTGCTTCCCTGCAACGCTGCGAAATTTATATCCCGGCTTCCCTGCCGTGTTTATAGCAAAGGGTTATTCACCCTCTGTTTCTTTGTTTGCATTGTCAGCCTGTCTGTTAACCATTTTGTTAGCGTCAACAATATGGTCTGTCGGCTGTTCCTGTGGCTTTGGTGCTTTTCCATCTTTGCCCAGCTTGCCAGCGGCAATCAGGAAGGGCTTGCTCATTTCATAAGCAGCCTGCGGGTCAGGGAACAGACCGGGCGTGGTGAACGCCAACTGCGGGTCAATTGGCTGTTGAATCATCTGTGCGAAAATCTGAACCTTGCTCTGCTGGTTATCGTACTGACGGCGGGGCAGTTTGATATTGATGTCACTTGCCATCAGCTTAGAACCAGCCGTGTCACGAAGGATTTTCAGCATCACAGACAGGCTTTGGCGCTCGGCATACTTGAACATATTCTCGTACTGCTGTGCCCTTGCTTCTGTGTGATTCCAACCGTTACGGACTATAACCGCACCCACGTTGTCAGACGTTGCGTTCTCGCTGCCAGTAGCACTAGGCATGGCAGTCAGACTGCGGTACACGTTCAACATGGAATCAAGCAAGGTCTGGCTCTGCTGCTGGTCAAGCTCATTTGCAATCTGAGAAACAGAAGCGGGCAGACCAGCGGTTGATTTCAGGCACATTGCGCCCAATTCCTTGACCTTGTTTAACGCATCCTCGTCCACAAGGCAGTTGGTAAACACCATGATGGACTGGATAAACTGCGCCACACCGTCCAAACGGTTGCTTTCAAGGTCGTTGATGGCATCCAGCACAGGAATAGCCGGTTCAAACAAACCCATCCGCTCCGGGTTCAGCTTGTATTCGACCATCGGTAGCATTCCGAGAGAATGGCTCTCCGACTTTGTGACCTTGCCGTTGTCGATTTCAAAGTACTGGTTCGGCGTATACACGCAAATCAGGTCGTTCAGGTCATTCTTATAATTGCGTGGAATGTGCAGCACGTTGGCGATAGGCTTGTGCCCGATGCCGGAGTTGTAAATCACATACGCCATGTCCGGGTCGGGAACATCCACCAACAAGGGCGTTTCGTCCGGGTAGTTGCCGTTGTACCCCTTGTCAGGAAGGACAATGCGGTATCCCTGTCCGCACTCCAGCATCCACTGCCAGAGCCGCCGATCAAGCGCATCCTTGCCCTCATACTGCAAAGCGTTGGACAGGCGAGCGATTTCCTCGCCGTCACCTGTTGCTGTTTCAGACCGCACATAAGAGCAAGGAGTACCGCTCATGTAACCTGTGTAAAAGCCAACGCATTCGTTGGCATGGTTCTCTACAATGCGATTGGTGATTTCAGCATGGTACTCCTTCGTGCGGTGGAGGACAGGCTGACTACCCAAGTAGTAATTGTGCAGAAAACGAATCTCATTCTTGTTCAGAAGATGAATAGGCTCTGCTTTGCCCATAATTATTTTCAGCACGTTCGTCTGATTGATTTCCGTCTCCGGCGTTTCAATCGGTCTGCGCCCGGTCAACGGCACATTCAAGAAACCATCAACAACCACCTGATACTCAGCCATGTGTTCCTCCTTTCTGGCAAAATAAAAAGCGCAGCAAGACAAACCTGTTAAGGTCTATCTCACTGCGCTTACAACTGCGCTTAAAAAGCTATTCAGTTCTTAAACTTCGGTACGGAAACCCATGTCTCCCTCGGGAGGTTGGAATCTCCAACTGTAATCCAATGGCAAAGAGGGCACAGAAGGGAGAACTTTCCTTCCACTTCGCCAAGATAACGTCCACAATCGCAAGGATTGCCGTTTGCGTCTTTTCGGGGACGCTTACATCTGACTTTTGCTACCATCTGTGCTCCTTTCGTTGGATTTATGGAAACAGGCTGTTGAGCACAGACCTGTTGGAAGCTACTGGAAAACTATTTGCGCTCCCAGTCGCGCTATTCTCTGCCCAGAGAAAGCCATTGCAGCCTTTACATTCAGTTGTCGGACAGACGTAAAACGGGTCGGCTGCAATTTTGGTGCTGCATAATGGATTTGAACCAGTGTATGCCCGGTTATGAGCCGGGTGCTCTAGCCTGACTGAGCTAATGCAACATAAAAACCCGGCTTGATTGGTTAACCGCTGCTCTTTGCAATGTCATGCCTAACCATTGCATCGAGAGCCGGGAGTAGCGGTGGAAGATTCAGAGAATAGAAAGCCAAGCAAAGAAGATGGTTGTGCTGCGTAACGGAATCGAACCGTTGCTCGCCAGCCGTGGGGGAGACAGGCTGGCATTCCCCAATCAATCGGAAACGCAACATATAAAGCCCGGTGAAGGGAAAGAGTGACAAACCTTCACCGGTGAAAGGAGGAATATGCTTGTTGACACGCACGCGGGTAAAATGACAAAACCCCGCGTGCAAGCTATTCCTTTAAGGGAAGCTGCAAAACTTCCTGTGTACATTATAAGCCTTGTCAAGTGGTGAAATCAAACAAATAGACCCAGCGAACACAATATATTGTGTTTTTAATCAAAAAGGCCTCTTGACAGGCTCAATTTTACTGATTCCGTTGTACAGTTCATCGGCAAGCTGCGCCAAACTATCCGGTGCATCATCGTGCGGAACCTTGCCAAGCTGCGTGAACATCGTCACCTGTTCCATGAACGCCTTGTACTCTTTCGACTGGTGTTTCTCGTCAAGGAAGTAGAACCGTTTGATGTCCGGCGCATACTGAATGATTCTGGATATCTTACTTTTCTCGCCAAGCGCACGCTGGCTACGGACAGAACAGTGATAGCCTTGCTGTCGAAGTTCACTGTCCACTATGTCACAGTATTCGTCACCGCCATTGTTGGCTTCGCCACGCACCACGTTAATTTTGTGCTGGATGATTTTTCCCACGACTTCCGGTCTGGTCACGGTCTTATCGCCGTTATTGAACACAAGGTCTGGGATGAACACGGCATCTCCGTACACATAAGCGATAGGACAGGCGGTGAAGTCACCGCCGCCCCATGCAATATCCATGACCATGAGCTTGCGATCAGGTTCTCCGTCAGGCAGAACACCGTTGAAATACCGCAGTTCATCGGCAGGGAACAGCAGACCTTCACGCACATAGGGCTTGCCCATGTACTTTGCCCACCATGTTGCATCATCAATGCTGGCTTTCATGTCGGCATAGTAGGCATCATCAAAGCCCACGCCGTAGTCATAATTGAAGTTGCTGTGTCCGTTCTCGTCCACCGCAGGAATCACACGGAAGCGGTACTTCGGGTTGTCCGCATACTGGTTCTGGATACGCCCCAGAGGGTCAAGCACGTTCCAGCGTGTACCGACCATCAGTTCCAATGCGCCCTGCTTTTTGCGGTCTTTCAGCTGGTTCAGGTAGGCATCGTACTTGTTGTTTAGACGCTCAACATTCAGGCTCTCTTCCAAGTCCTCAATCAAGTCATCGCTGTACAGAACGCCGCCCTCACCGATTTCAACAGCACCGGTCAGCGTACCGCCGATGGAGCGGCAAGTCAGGGTTGGGAAACGCTTCTTGCGGTTCAAGTCAACGCTTTCGTCCTTTGCGCTCTTGTCCACAAGCTGAACGTCAGGGAAGATTTTGCCCCAGTTGTAGGTAACAGGGTCGGTGATGATGGACAGCACTTCACCGTAGAAACCGTTGGTCAGCTTGTCAGAATGTCCGCTCATAACCGATGCAACGTCAGGGCGGTTGCCCATCAGCCATGTGATGAAGAATATACAGAGAGTACTCTTACCGCAGCGCGGCGGCATAGACACGCCCACAAAATCTACTCTATGGAAAAACAGGTCTTCTAGATCGTGCGCCAACGTAATAAGAATTTTTCTGCGTGGCTGATAGAACTTCTTCTCCGGCGCACGGTTCCATTCAAGATAAATGCAATAGCTGTCAAACACGTCCTTTGCTTCAAACAGATACGTCCGGCTGATAATATCATAGACCTTCGCCACGTCCTCGCCTGTTTTCATCTTTCCCATCATGGCTGCACAGACGAAGCGCAGTTCGCCAGAGTATTTATAGGCATCGAACCGCTTGTCCTGCGGAAGAGCATCTCTCAGGTTCACTACCGCCTGAAACCAGTCCTCATAGACCTGTGCTTCGGTCGGATTCTGCTTTGCATACGCTTTGATGCTATCAATGATGGCGATACACTGTTTTGGCTGCATAAAAAAATAGGCACCCCCTACCTGAAAATGTAAAGAGTGCCTACAACTGCACAAAAATAAGATATTCGGTTTTATAATGCTGTTTGGGAAAAATTATTTGCTAAAATTCGTTTTAACAGATAGAATGTGCTGTTTATTTGACTTCTTCTGCAAGCTGGTTGAGCCTGCGTTTCAGCTCGTCCGCATCGTAGTACAAAGCATCTGCGATGGCATTGAGAATATCGGGCTTGTCGGTGTAATCGCACAACGTTTCAATGAGTTTCAAACTCTGTTCTGACAATTTTACGGTTTTCACGCTTTATTCCTTTCTCTGACTATGTAAAGTAGGTTTTGGTTGTTCATCTCCTAGCATCAGCTTATAGCGGAGATACTTTTCGATAATACTGTGTCTTTCTGCCAGTGTACCGTAAATAAAGACGAGAGCATCTTTAGCAGCATCGTATTCATTCGGGAAAATGACAATTTCCTCGTTTGCAAAAGTCACGGTGCAGTTTTCCGAATGGCAGGCTTCCAAGAACCTCTTGATTTCAAGGAAACCGCCAAAGTCAAGCATAGACCGCAGTGTGATGCTTCCGTTCTTAACAATCAGTTCTTCTCCCTGCATATTATCCAGCCTTTCTCTGTTCAGCAATCCGATACCATGTCTGGCGGGTTAGATGAATCCGTGCTCCTTTGCGTAGGATTCAAGATGAGGGAAGCAATGAACAATTTCGCTATTTTTAACGCAATCTTCAACAGCTTTATCAATTCCCACTTCAAGCACATACTCAAGAATTACAGCAGTTGCGTTCTTCATAAACGCATTGCAAGCAGTTGAATCTTCAACCCTCTTTTCAATCATATAAATGTCCTCCGCATTTTTTACAAAATAGGTTCCTGCTTTCCTTTTACCCATTCATCGCTTTTACCGTAACGGTAATAGCCCTCATAGGTCTTTCTGTTCCCAAGAATGGATTGAATTGTGCTAGATGTAAATGGCTTTCCATTTCTGCCGCAGTAGCCTTCTTCATTCAATTTGTCTGCTACGCCACGAATTGTATTACCAGCATCACGCAATTCAAAAACACGCCGAACAATCATTGCTTCATCTTCTTTGATTGAAAGTTCGCCGTCCTTAACCTCATACCCCATCGGAGCCTTGCCACCACTATAGCCGCCACTTGCAGCCTTAATGGCTCTGCCGCTAGAAGTCCTTTTCGTGATGTTCTCACGCTCCATTTGAGCGCAGCAAAGGGTAAACGCTTCAAGCATTGTAGAAAAAACTCCCATTTTTCCAAAATCTTCCGCAACGCTAATAAGAGAAATCTCTTTTTTGAGCAGAAGCATCTTGTAATAATAATAAACATTGATATCTCTTGCAACTCGATCGCTTTTTGCAACAACAACTGCTTCATACGGAGGATTGGAAACATCGCCATACACGATACTGTCAAATCCCGGCCTTTCCTTTGCGCCAGATTCACCAGCATCAGTAAACCACTTAATGATATTCATATCATTCTTGCGGCAGTATTCTTCGATTTGCTCTTTCTGGGCTTCCATTCCGAATTTATCTTCGCCACATTGCCCATCTGTGGAAACTCTGACATACGCAGCTACATTTTTCATTTTTACCAGCTCTCTTTCTTGACCCTATTATACACCATGTACGTTTAATCGTCAAGAGAAAGTTTGCGTATTTTTAATTTTTCACTATCAATAGGGTGGTCAAACGGTTGTAAACTTTTTCGTTGCTTTACAAGCTGTATATTTGTACAGTAGCCTTACGAATTATCGAAAAATATCTTTTGAGTTACTATCACTAGAGTAAACTAATCCGTTTACGGAAGTACTATCAAATAACGTAAATTTACGTTAGAATGCGTAAAAATCAGATATATCTGATTCAAATTATACAAATTGGGCTGTTGACAACTATATACCAAGCGTCTATAATCTAAGACAGCAGAACACACGATGAATCAGCCAGCAACGGCAGATTTATCCTTTGTGGCATAAAAAATAGGCCATCAGCACGACCGACCAAAGTAGCACTGATGACCTATTCCACCACAAAACAGAAGCTGCGCAACCAAGGGCGCAGTCTCGGTTTCTGTCAATTATTATAGCAGAAGCAGACAACTTCTGCAATAGAAAGGAGCAAAAAACATGAACTTTCCCACGACAACCGAAGAATTTCTGAAAACCCTCGCACACGGCAAAGAGCCGACCAGTGAGGACAGGGAGTACGCAGAAGCGCTGGGTAAACTGTCCGAACTGAACTACCGGGCAGGGTACGAAGCGGGAGCGACCGGCAAAAACGGCAAAATCTGATGTCAACACTAGTGAACACAATATCTAGGGTATTTTTGATTGACATTCAGATATTTTGCAGTTACACTTATTGCACAGCAAAACGAAAGGGGGTGAATGTGTATGAGTAGTCCTTACGCAGAGCGTTACGGTCACACCGTTACCATCAGCGTGACGGAGAGGCAGTTCGCAAGCTTGCAGGAATACTGCATCAAGAACCGGGTCTCCATCTCCGCTGCATTCCGTGAAGCATTCTTCACGCTGCATCCGATGGATTCCACCAATGAAAACGAAAAATGATACGCCCGCTAAAGTTTGCCGACAGAAGCGAACGTATCATGTAAACCCTGAGAGAAGCATTCTCTCGCCGTTATTATAGCAGAAAATCGCTTCTCTCACAAGTGAAAAGGAGCTTTTTAATGCAACTTTCTTTGTCTGAGAACATCAAAATCTTCAACAACGCCGAGTTTGGCGAAATGCGTGTCACTATCATTGATGATGAGCCGTGGTTTGCTGGAAAAGATGTGGCTATTGCGCTTGGATACAGCAACGCAAGCAAAGCTGTAATGGTTCATGTCGAAGATTGCGACAAGTGCTCTGTGATGGTCAGTTTTTGGGCAGATTCCCAAAACGGGAACGTGCCGTCTGGCGAGAGCAAAACAACGTTTATCAATGAGAGCGGTCTGTACAGTCTGATTTTCAGCAGCAAGCTGGAAAGCGCACAGCGGTTCAAGCACTGGGTCACTCACGATGTCTTGCCGTCCATCCGCAAGCATGGGATGTACATGACCGGCAACTTGTTGGAGACGGCTATTGCCAACCCAGACTTCGTGATCGGGCTGATTCAGAACATGAAGGCCGAAAAGGAAAAGAGCGCAGCGTTGCAGATGCAAAACAAGCAGCTCTGCGAGAAGAACGAGGAGATGCAGCCCAAAGCAGACTACTTCGATGACCTTGTGGCGTGGAATGTGTCTACCAATTTCCGCTCGACCGCAAAGGAGCTGCGTATTCCCGAACGCCTGTTCATCAAGATGTTGATTTCTGACGGTTACATCTACCGTGACAAGAGCAAGGGTATCCTGCCGAAAGCGGGCAAGGGTGACGGCTTGTTTGCGGTCAAAGAATATTGCAACCAGAAGAACAAACACGGTGGCGTACAGACCAGAGTAACGCCGAAAGGCCGTGAAACATTCCGTCTGCTCTATGCAAGCATTCGTAGAAACGGATAACAACCCATAAGAAAAGCCAGTGGTTAGAGAGCATCTAGCCGCTGGCTTTTTTGTTTACGGAACTATGAATCGGCAATCGGTGAATTTGTTTCCGTCGAAATCACCGACGAATGTAACGGTTTGACCGGGAGAAAGCCTAGAAATCTTGTCTTTTTCGTTTTCCGGGAATCCAGCCATATAAACAGTATAACCAATGCTGTGAGAAGTGACGAAATTCACACTGAACATAACAGTGTACGGATTATCTAGCTTAATCATTGCATCTGATACACTGTTGACTTGGTATGTCACCTTATATTGCTTACCAGCATATTTGTCTTTTGCCTTTACAGCGTTGTCAGCCGCCTGTTTTGCATAGTCATCCAAATCAAGCGTTGGAATATCATCATCAGGGTTATGCGAAGAAGCACTGGATGCCACCTGCTCACTGCTTGCAGGTTCAGAGCTTACAGGCTGTTCGGTTTCAGATGTCGCTTCTTGAGATTCCGGAGTGCTACTTACTGAACTTTCGGCAACTTCCTCAATAGAGCTACCATCTGGTTCCGTTGCCGCAGGTTCGACGGAAGAAGATGCAACACTAGAGCTTGTCGATTCATCATGTGACGGTTCTGGTGTTACAGCCAAACATATAACAAGAACTGCAAATGATGCAAAGAAAGCAATTAACATCCGATTGTCTTTCTTATGCGTTGCTTTGTTGTAAAGGCACAGTGCTCCAAACACAGGCGTTGCAACCAGAGCAATCATTCCAAACAAGGCGTACATTTTATGATTTCACCTCTTATTCAACCGGAGTAAACAATACTTGTGTTTCTAGTGATAGCTGAATATTGTAACCATCCTCTACGGTTACTCTTTGCCTTTCACCTGTCTTAGAAAATCTCAACACAGCCTTTACATCGTCCGAGTTATCATTGTTCACAACAAAAACTGTTGCCATCTTATCGCCGCCCTTATTTTCTACCGTGTATTCACCAGCAGGAATCAGATAGCGCGTATAAGTGTATTGCCCATAGGTCTGACTTGGGATAGTGACTTCTTCGCCATATTCTCCAAGCACTCCGTCAACCAGCATAAAAGAATTGTCCTCTTGAACTGGTTCAGAAGAAACGGAAGATACGCTTTCTGATTCTTTCTTTACGGATGATGCAACAGAAGATGTTGGCTTCTCGCTTTCAGAACTAGCTGCAACATTTGTTTTATCTCGTGGATTTACTAGGTCTTGAATGAAAGATATAACAATTAAGGCGATAAGAATTTTGAACCAAAGCCGTTTATAAACTGGCTTTGGCGGTGTATTTTCTCCGCCGCACTGCGGACAGGTTTTAGCAGTAGCCGCTATCCTTGCGCCACAGTGTTTGCACTTTACAAGTTTTGCCATTTTACAATGCCCCTTTCTTACGGTCAAGTATAACACAGATTAGACCGGGAGAGAGGCCTTTTTGTATTTTTCGGAAAATTTGGAATATTGCACAATGACAGACGTTTCGTTTTGTAAGGATGGGGTGGGCATGGAGAGGAAACGCCTTTTTTATTTTGGTCGGAGGAGACGATACTCACCACCCCCACCCGGGCTTCTGGCCCCATTCCCCCCAGGTGGAGACCCCAGCCCCCAGCGCACCCGGACGGACTGCACACGACAGGCCGCACGCCGACACACACGCCCGGACGCTGAACACGCTGCACCGGTCTGCACTCGATACCAGACAGGCCGCGCCGGGTAGATCGTGGCGGCGGCGGGGCTGGACTGCCTGCAATGCTTATTTGTTGCACGCGCAACATTTTTGTATGCTTGTACGTTTAATCTTGAATATACTATTGACTCGTACGTTTAATCATGTATAATAGTAAATGTACAGCGGATGTACACCACCACACAACCACAAAACAGGAGGACAAAAACCATGAAAGCAAAAAGAACCATGCGGGATATCAAATCCCAGTACCCGACCATTATCCAAGTAAGCTATTGTGATTTGCAGAATATGCTGTGCATGGACGACCCCGCAGCCTACACTGCTGGCGTGTACGGATGGAACGCCGATGTTTACCCGATCACTTCGGGCGTTGCAATCTGCACCGGTTACCGCCCGTTTGGCACCATCAAGCCCGATCGGGAAACGGTCAGCCGCTACGAAAAGCGGGCGCGGGAAATGCGCCGGGACTTGTTGAACGCTGAGGAGCTTGCAGCGCACCTGAACAGCTTGCAGATGGAATTTATTCGGGAGGTGTGCAACGTATGAACAAACTTGTGTTTGAGGTAAACAACGGCAGAAAATTGGAACTTGTGCAGCGGGAGGACAACGGAACAACGCTTATTTGCTCCATTGATGCGCCGGATAATGAAGCATATATAAGCGCTGGCGACTTCGTGCAGCTGATTAACCTTTATCGCTATTGCAAGCGTTACGACATCCAAAACGATTGGATTAACCCCAACGGCAAAAACACGGAGGTATAAAAGATGATTACTCTTGATTTTTCCCAGTGGGCAGCCCTCTGGTACGTGGGCGGCATGATATCCGGCGCACTTGTTATGATCGCATTTCTCAATAGCTAATAAGGAGGGCTGAAAAATGACAGACTTAGAGCAAAAGTGCAACGAGTACCGCGAATATAAGCGGCTGGCAGAGCAGGCGGAGCAGATGCGGGACAGCCTGCGAGATGAAATTATTGCCATGATGCAGGGAGCGCCGGAGGTTGTCGCAGGCGCTTGCAAGGTGATGTATAAGGACGTGCAAAGCGTTCGACTCGATAGCAAGCTTTTACAGGCCGCGCACCCTGACATTTATGCTGAGTGCAGCAAGCGCACCACATACAAGCGGTTCAGCGTGGTATAAGGGGGTATAAAAAGTGATATTTTCTTGCGTCCTGTTCTTTTTTTGGTTTTTCTCGGCGCTGTTTAAGGCGTCAAAGTGACGCCAATCGGATATTTTAGCGGGGCTGCACCGTAAAGCAACCCCGCCCCAGCCTAAAAGGGCAAAAATATTTCTTGCAAGTCCATCTAATGGGGCTTGCAGTGTGGTATAATCTAATCACAGTTAAGGCCGTGTAACGGCAGGAGGTTTTTATGTCTCGTATCACCATCAATGACCCCGATAACATGCTGACCGCAAAAGAGCGCGCAGAGATTGCAAAGTGGGAGCGGGCAAAAGAGGCCAGCGGCTGGCGCGCATACCCGTCTACCTGCTCCGCAATCTTTGCCCGTATCCCCATTGAGTGGATCGACAAATACACCGCTCAGCAGCTTGGCGAAATTGCCGCCTTGCTCAAATCCGCATATGACGACGGTGTGCAGTATGGCCGCAATCATGCAGAGTAATACACAGCCCTTCACCCGGTCAGCAATGGCCGGGTATTTTTTTTGCACATATACTTGACAATCTATGGTATACACATTATTATAATAGTGTCAACTGCAATAGATGGTTTGCAGCTGGCCGGGCCGCCTATCTGACCCGGCGCGGATAGAAATATTTGATTGATGTCGGATATGTCCACCATCAAAAGGCCCCGCTTCGGCGGGGTCTTTCTTTTTGTCCTGCTGCAATACAGCCCAATACAAGCGTCTACAGCGCGTTTTGTGCCATCCATGCAGTTATCCCACCCACGCCACAAAATAGCGCGCAAGGCTTTACAGGCGCTTTTCCTGCGATTGCACCCGCTCAACCGCCCACGATACCAGACCGACACAAGCGGCTATAATACAACCTGCGCAACGCTGGAGCGTCTGCCAGCGCCCGGACGGCCTGCGCAGATACCAGATACCGACACAACGCCGGACGCTGTACAGACCAGCACAGACCGCCCTATTATAATAAGGTATATAAGGGTGCGCCCCTGTTATGGATCCATGCCAGACAGTGCAACATACCGCAAACCATGCCAGCCCGGCGGGGTCATCTCCTACCGTGTGCGGATCGCTGGCAAGTGCTACACCCAGCGCACCTGCTGAGTGGTCAGCGTCTCTACCTGTATATGGTCAGCCTGGCGGCTTGCAATCTGGCACCGGTCAGCGGGTCAGCGGTCAGGGCGCGGCGGGCGGCGCGGAACTATTGGCGGCTCTCGCCGCAGCTCTTTTCGGGCTTTCGCCCGATAGCTAATAAGGGCGAGCAATAGTCGTAGCGTTCCGGCTGAAATAGTCGTAACATCTTCTGGAATAGTCGTAGCCAATAGTCGTGGAATAGTCGTAAAGTCGTCAGACGACTAGCTTTTGAAAGTCCCATATATCGTATAGTAACGAACAGTTCGCTGATAGTTGTATAGTAACAGTCGTAGCGTTTTCTATCGAACCATCGTCAAATAGTCGTGTATTTTTTGTGTGAAATAGTCGTTCGCCTTTTAGAGAAAGAGAGGTGCGATAGTCGCTAAGCCATCCGACCACCCTAAAAATCACCTCTCGTTCCAATTTCGCATAATTTATTCTTCCGCTAGTTATATCTATTTCGTGTAATAGCAGTACTTATTATAGTATACAGATATAGTTACTCCCGATAATCACAGATTATTTCGCATAATAACTCGTACCATCCGATTCGGTCTGTTCCTGCTCGATTTAATTCCCAGTAACACACTATGGTATTTTAATCAATCCATAGCATTATGCTAGGAATAATCAATGCAACATTTATACATATTCAACCGACTGCAAAATTAAGTCAATTATCCATGTGAAATAGTCGTAGACCATCCGCCAGTTAGAATATCACACCAGTTCTTGCCTACGTTCTGCTCTGCTGGCTAACGGTGTAGCTTTGGAGATAGAGGGTTGTAGGGGGAAAGAACCTTTGCAAAAAATATTTGGTTGTTGTTTCAAGTTGTCGCAGTTGTTGCACCATTTCGGCGTGGGGGCCTCAAACAATTTATTTGTTTGAGGGGGGAGTTAGGGGGATTATAGGGGGTAATAGGGGTTGTAGGGGAAAGAGGGGGAAGAAAGGGGGGAAGATTGGATGCAAACGCATACAAGTGCATCCAATCGCATTCAAACGCATCACGCTGATAGTCGTAGCCATATCAGCTTAAACGCCACTCGATCAAGACAGATCCTGCTCAAAATCAGACCTTGCCGTTTTCTCTCGATAAATAACAGACGAAAAAAGCACGGAATAGTCACAGAGGGTAGTTTTACCACCTGATACCATTCCATGCTTTCTGATACAATAGTTCTGTAGTCGCGCGAGCTAAGGTTAGATATTTTTGTTCTCTCGTGCTTTACGCAGACGTTCTGCCAATGCTGAACGCTGCTCTTCGCTGATTTCACGGGTGATAGGCGAGCGGAACTTCACAAGACGTTTCGGCATCGAATAGGTCTTGGATTCCTTGCACCGTTTGGCGGACAGCTCCTCCATGAACTTGTACGTATCAGGAAACCGCTCGCAGAGCTTGTCCAGCTTGCGAATATAAACCGGGTCTGCTGTGTAGACTTCTGCGGTATCCTCCGCTGCGTTGAAGGTGATGATGGTTTCACGTTCGATGTTGGTAAGTGCCATAGTTGTTTTCTCCTTTGCGTTATTTCTTGTTGATTTTCTTCTTTGGGCAAGATTCAGGAAATTCATCGTAGCAAGCCCAGCACGGGATGGTCTTACGGCAAATCAGCCGTTCTTCCCTTTCGCGCTTTTCACGTTCTTCTTGTTCCTTGCGTTCTTTCTCATGCCGTCTATGCGCATTGGCAATGATGATAGCATGAACGCCAGCCATGTTTGGAACCATAGTCTTTTTCCTCCTGTATTTTGTGTAGTGAAAAATATTTATGGGGTTCAGACGGTAACTTTATCGCTCAAACACTGTTGTCTTTTTTTCTTGCATATTGTGCTGTGACTGTATGAGCACAGAAGTGATTCTAGCCTTTCGTTTCAATAGTTGGCGCATTATCGATAGCAACTATTACGTTTTCTAGCACATCAAACATCAATGCATTGAACGTATAATTTGTTTCATCCACGCTAACATATTTCATCTGCTCATCGGAAAAGTATCGTTTTAGTGCGTTAGCATCAATAGGTCGAATGTTCATTTTGTCTCCTTCCGTTACATCCACACGCATTCTTTGAACTGCTGTGTTTCCATCTGGAACGTGATGTCCAGTGACCCCACGTTGCCCTCTTTGTTCTTCTCAAGCGCAAAGTGATAATGCTCTTCTGGTCTCTTTTGCGTTTTTACTTTCTGTGCCAGCAGGATGATTGCATCTGCGTCCTGCTCGATTTGCCCGGATTCTCGCAAGTCTGCGGCAGTTGGTGGGATACCCGCTCTTGCTGTCTCTCGATTAAGCTGTGCTAGGGCTACCACCAGCGTCCCTGTGGATTGTGCGAACTCATGCAGTGCCATGCTGATTTCTGTGACAGCACTGTATCGGTCTTTCGCTCCGGCTTGATGGATAAGCTGCAAATAGTCAATGAAAACCACTTTAGCTTGCATCCTGATGGACTGCGTTCTAATCCACCCAACGCTCTTACCAGCGGCAGAGCGGACGAATAGCGGATATTTCTTGATAGCCGCCAGCCGGTCAAGCTCGTTAATGCTGACGGTCTTGTTCTTGACCGTGTGCAGCGGTACGCCTAGCTGGTTTGCGATAATACGAGCATAGAGCGTGTCCGGGTCGGTCTCTAGGCTGAAATACGCCACCTTGCGTCCGTTTTTTGCTATTTCACAGGCAAGTTGCAAGGACAGAGCTGTTTTACCGGCAGATGGTCTGCCGCCGATCACAACGAAGTTGCCCGGCACAAGATGCAAGTTGTTGTCCAACACTCTAAGCCCTGTGCTGATATACTCCGGCTTATCATCCAGCTTGCGGATGTAATTGTCTATGCCGTCACACATCGGGATGAAATCGCTTCTCTCGTTGTGCAGGTTTATAGCTTCGCCTAGCTGCTCATAAATGCCTGTCAGGTCTGCATATCTGGTCGAGCCATCAACGATTTTGAATGCAATCTCTCTGGCTCTGGACAATGCCGCCTTTTCCTTGACGATTCCAGCCCATCCAAGCATCATGTCATGGGTGACGTTTCGGATGAACTCTGCTCCGAAGGCATCCAGACATTCACCCATTGCTTTCTTGCAGTTATCGTACCGCCCCATAACTTCTACCGGGTTCCATTTGTCGTTGTGTTCCCAATAGCCGCGAATGGCAGCGAATGTATCACGCAGTTCTGGGCAAAAATCGTCGATTTTAAGGTCTTGCAGCACATCGGCATACTCAGAGAACGTGAGGACTGCCCCCAGCAGGATGTATTGGGTCTGATTTTCAATATTCACCGCAGAAAGTCTCCCTCGTCAGGCAATTCAGCCATTGTCTGCTGATAGCCGCCGTTCCAGTCTTTCACGTTACGCATCCAGTTCCGTGCAGCAGCTTTCCAGTCCTTCATAGGCGACTTTCCGACCTTCCAGCCATTTGCCGTGAAGTGGTCAACAAACCGCTCTGCTTCCGATTCCATGTAACCCTTCTCTGAAAAGTATTCTCTTGCTTGCTCGACAGTCGGTGCTTTGAAGCGTTTTACTTCGTTGGTATTTTTCTTTTCACATTTTTCTTTTTTATCAGATTCAGATACAGATTCAGATACAGATAAGCTACCATTCGTATCAGTTGGTATGTTTGGTATACCATTTATACCATTCGTATCCTGTGATACCATTGGTATGCTTTCGTATTTTTTATCGTTCCAACGCTTGTTTATATTTTTCTTGTTTGCTTCTCGTCTACGCTTATCACGTTCTTCCATCTTCTGCACGTTCATATCATCAAACGCCTTAACGACTTTCCAGAGCATCCGCATAGCACGGTCGTTGTCGTATGCTGGCTCAAGTCCAGTCTCAACATACTGCGCGTAGTTGCGGATGAATGCTCCAAATTCCTCGTCTGTCAGCTCGTCCATCGCATGGACGTGTTCCAGCAGAAGAATCATTGATGTTCTCGGCTTGTGTTCCTGCTCCATATTCAGTCCTCTTTGTAGCGTTTGTTCCATGCTTCGATAGCGTCTTTGCGTCCATCGTGGATAATTTCAATCTCTCCACTATCGTTCATTCTAAACTCGATTCGATACTCTCTATTGGGATTTGTGAAACCACATTTATTGCATCGGATGTTAAATTCGTATCCTTTTATAAGGCTTCTTGAAAAATCCTTCTTTATGGAAAACACGGCTTCCCCACCGCAAAACGGGCATCTCTTAAGTTCTGTCATTTTCTAAACCCTTCTCGTGTTCTCATAATTCGTTTGTAGCCTTCATGTAGCTTCGCGCCTTTACGGTATACAGGCCGATTGTGCTTCTTCTTGATGTAACCGCACTGCGTTTCGGACTGCCTGATCGCATTTGCAAGCTGTTCAAGTGATGCAGCACATCGGTTCATCGCTTCTGTTAATGCTTCAAATCCATCCATCTTTAATCCTCCTTACGCATACCATTTCGGTGCTTCGTTAAAGATTTCCACACCTTCTGCAAATCCCAGCTTTTCTAAGGTTTCACACATGATGCCGTCCATCATGCTGTGAACGATTTCTTCATCATCACCGTACTTTTTGTATGCTTCCTGCATTTCTGCCGTGAATGCGTCAACCATATCTTGCGTAACAACGATATTGTTTTTTTCCATAAGCCCTCCTATACCATCGGAAACGCCATCCAATGCGTCACCGTCACATCTCTTGGTATTCTTTCGCCTATCTCATCCCAGAATTGACCGTCTGCATAACAGCCAAGAAAGTACGCTGTCGGCGAGACTCCTTGCAACATTTTTCCATCTTTATCACGCCACGTTGTCTTAGTCGCGAGCAACAAAGGCTGTGTTCGCTCTCGTGGCGGTTCGCTTGCTGGATGCCAAAGGGTGTTAGCCATTGCTCTTTCTCCTTTCAATCTCCATCCCATACTCCGTCAGGACGCATCTTCGCAAACGCCAACAGACCGTACAAGACGCGTTTTGCGTTGCCCTCTGTGGCGTGCCAGTAGTCGCTATCGTCTACATCGTCGCCCAGTGCAGAAATAGCCTTTTCAAGCATCGGGATGCTTTCTGCGCCTGTCTTGCCGTAGATAGAGCGGATGCCCTTTCTACCCAACACATCATCACGACGAAAGTACATTCCATAATTATAGGTGATATTAAGCCAAAGTTCCTTTGTTCCTCCAATGGAACGAGTACCTCCAGCAACAAAGTGCGTATCATCCACTTCAAGCGTTTCATGCGTTACTGGGTCGCACAACGAAATGTCATAGCTCATCTTTCTTCTCCCATTCCTTGCATCCACGTTCATCCCACACGAAGTCTGCAACGTGTTCTGACTGGTCGTTCACACACACGCCCTCCGGCTCTGCGTACCATTTGCAAGAGCCACAGGACGGCTCAGACTTGTTTTTGCAGGATTCTGCTGTGCATCGGATGGCCTTGCCAGCAGAGAACTGTTTGATGCCTATGCAAGAGCAGTGTTCGGTTGTGCAGTAGAAGTTCATTCCTCTGTCTCCTTCCATCCGATAAACTCACATAAGCCAACGGTGTTATCGGCACAACGATGGATGAGGACTTTATCGCTTATTTTGAACTTTGCGATAAACCCAATCTTGCTTTCTTCCATTTCGTTTTCAAACATCCAATCAACAATGTCTTTGTCGATTCTGACATCGCTTTCGTCCGTCATGGTTGCAAAGCACTGTTTGCATCTGTAAAGAGCGCACTTTTTCATTCTCTCTGCCCTCTCTTTCTCCTTCTGTTGGCGTTGAACCGCCCGATCACTCGCTTATACTCTGCATAGCACTCCGGGCACAGGTCGCCTGTGTCCCTGCGCCACGCCCAGTCCTTGAAGTATTCGTCAGGGTTCATCATCCTGCCGCCAAGAACCGCTCCGCAGCGGTCGCATACTCGCTTGTGGTAGATTCCTCTGTCAGTTTGCATTAGTTCAAACACACCTCTTCCAGTTTCAAATTACGAGGGTTGAGATAATAATTCTTACCTTTATAGTTGCAAAGATAGTACGTTCCATAAAAATTTTCGACTTTGCTTACAATTTCTACTTTTGCTCCAGCAGGAATCCACTCTTTGTCTTGTGCAACGTGTGTTTTCCAATCTTCGTCAGCTAGTTCTCTCTTTGCGATACCAACCATCATTTTTATTTTTCCTTTCCAACATCCTTAAATAGGATTTCTTTGTCGGCTTTCCAGTCTTTGATTTTGCACGGAATGTCCGTGCCGGGCACGGTCTTTTTTAGACCATCCATCTGCCAGACGTTCCATGAGATAATGTTTGCGATGATTTCAACGTGTACTTTGATCGGTTCTCTTTTGAAATACTGCCGCCAGTGTTCACAATAGGTCAGCAGCAAATTTGCCCTTGCCAAAAGCAGATTGTCGCCTTGCCATTCATACCCGTATGTACTTGAAAATGCTTTCATCGCCTCACCGAAATATAGCGTACCGTATCCGCATTTGCACCGGGTACACGTCCATTCCATCCGTTTTGCGTCGCTTCTCCAATATGGGTACTTTCGGATATTTTTGGAAATCGCTCTTAGTTTCCGGTCAAGCAGGCCAATACGATCCGGCACCGGAATTGGTTCTCCCGTTACAGTGTTATACCTGCTCACAAGAAAGGGCGCTTCTCCACAGGTAACTTCCAGGCAGGTCTTGCTGATGAAGTTTTCCCAGTTGTCTACATCAAGGTCTTTTTCCGCAAGGTCTGCCATCTTCTTGCAAACCCAAGTCGGCGTAAACACCTCTGCTTTCTTGCTGGTGCGCTTCTTCTGGTCTGCAAGCCGTTTCTGCACACGAGGGACAAGCTGAACCTTGTCCAACTGTTCCAGTATGATTTCATCTGCAAAGCCCACACCCAGTTCAGGCGGTGGGTCTGTCGCCCAGATGATGTTCTTGCCTGTCGTGTGGTCTTGCAAGAGGACAGGCAAGAACGTGTGTAAGCATGGGTCGGAGAAGTCAATCAACTTGCGTTCTTCTGCTCTCTCCATATCATTTCACTCCACATAGCATCAATTTTCGCTTTGTTTTTCTTCTGAGCTTCTGCAAATGCGGTAGATTCTCTTGCTTTTTTAACGCTATCGCAAGAAATTTTATAATGCTCAAGGCAAAGACGTTTCCCTTTAACGCATGGTTTACCGCATCTAAAGCACCCATTCGGGTCTTTATAATCGTATTTCTTTTTGCTGTTTTGTCGCCTTTGTTTTAACATGCATTCGTAACACAGTTGCCTGCCACCCCACGAGGGGCGTTTGCCACATTTCCCGCATAAGCCCTGTTCAATGTGCTTTCTTCTTGTTCTCTCTGCGGATTCTGCCCGCCTTTTTTTCTGTTCAACTGTCATTTTTGAACGCCTTTTTGCGTTCCTTTCGCTTGCTTTCACAAGGCAAACTTCACAGAGTTTATGCTTTGGGGCTGATTCGTTATGACAGATAGGGCAGAAACCATGCGATTCATACCATCGTTTCGTGAGAACTTCTTCTGCACGGCACTTTTCACAAGCAACAAAACCGCTGTTGTTAGTTTTTCCACATCTGGGACATAGCCCTTTTTCTTTTCTTATGCGGTATCTTGAAACTGTCATACTGCTACCCGTTTTTCGTTCATTCCTTTATCACATGCTCCGTCATGTAATCGCCATAACAGTTGCACTTAAGCCATTTGTATTTTGACGAACCTTCCGCAAAATCGAATTTCCATTTTTGGATTCTTTTGATGCGTCCACAAACCGTACATCGGACTTTGATTATTCGTTTGTCTTTGTAAGGCTCAAAGGATATTTTGGTGAGTTCGCATATAAGTTTTCCGTCTTTCGTAAAAAGAAATCCGTTCATTCCTCTTTTACCTCTCTGTACTCCACATCAATTCCTTTCGGCAAAGCCGTCTGGTATTTCTGAGCCAGCTGTTCTGCGCTCTGAGCATCGCCCAACGGCTGTTCAGGCGGTGCAACGGTGACTTCCACGTTGTCACGCATACCAAAGTAGTTCTTGGCTCGGAAAATCCACTCTGCCGGGTTCTCCTGACCATACATACCGTTGTATGCCCACATGGACTGCATTTGCAGAATCAGCTTTAGGATGTACTTCTGTTGCAAGCTATCATCACGGCGTTTGCCCGCCATAATCTGTTTCAGGCTCACCCATTCGATGCCAAGCACCAGTGCGATCCATTCCACCACAGGGGAGATTCTAGCTTCGATGCAAGCGTCAAAAAAGAAGTCAAGGCGTTGCTGCACTTCAATCGGGTTGTTCATATCCACGCTCGGAAGGTCGCCAAAATACTTGGCCGCAATCATGCCGATGACCTTTTTGTCCTCTTCATCACCGATTCTCGACTGCAAATCGCCTGTATTCAGCATCTTAGACCTCGTGATTGCTAACTCCTGTTGTTCTTTCACCTTTTTACTCACCTGTGAGCGGATAGATTTCCGCTTGTTAAGCATCTGTTGTTTCTTCTTCTCACGCTCTTTCTCGCGCTTCGCAGCGGCTTCTTCTTTCACCTTTTGCGCACGCTTCTCACGCTTTTTCTTTTCAGCTTCGGTCAGCGGCGGTCTGCCACGACCACGCTTCGGAGGTGTTGCCATGTATCAGACCTCCTCAATTTGATTTCCGAAAGCGTCCCATCCATCACGATGATTTCTTGCAAATAGTTCAATCTTTTTAGCTGTCGGAAACATATCCTCTAACATTTTATAGGCGCATTGCGGTTTATGACTATGGTATGTAGCGGGCTCTCGAAGTATCGTTGTGTATTTACCTCTCGTTTCTTTTCTTGGCATCAGCATTTTTCCGGGCTTGTAGAACCACAAGAGATATTCGTGCGAGAACCGAACTGTAAAAGCAGGAGCAACGCCGTTTTCTTTATCCCAAACCATTCTCGCATGGAGTTTGTAGCCACGCTTTGCCATTTGCCGTTCCGCTTCCATCAAGAACTTGTCAATGCACCACATAAACACATTATGGCGGTCTGCTGTATTTTCAAAGAAAACGTCTTGAATGGAAAAGCAATCATCAAGCGAAAGAGTTTTGTAATCAAGTTCTTTTCCTTGATTCGGTCTGCATTTTCTGACGTTTCCTTTTTTCTGCGGCCACGGTGGGTCTGTGTAAATAATTTCGTACTTTTCGTTAAGTTCGTTCATTATTCATCCTCTTTTGGAATTCTAGGAATTGGCATCCAAAACTTGACCGGGTATTCATCATCGATCCATTTCCCATCTTTGAACTGCATTGTTCTAATGCAGTTTCTCCAATACCAAAAATCGTAGACAACAAAATAAACCCCATTTTCAATAGGTTGTGTGTCTTTTACACTTGTCCACAACTGCATAGCGGTTGGAACCGTATCAACCCATTCTTCGGCTTCTTTTAGGTCGATTTCTTCTCCCATGTTCCCCAATGAATCAATAACATCCTCTGTGTCAACAAGTCTCATCCTCGTTCACCTCTTCATCTTCGTTTCGATGTTGTCCATTTTCCGCGCAATCCACCAGACGGAACAACAACTACCAAGTTCGTTCCACCAAGCGCACTTTTCTTTTTCGCATACGCACCGACCAAGTGGATTGCTGGTCATCTTCATCGGGCAGTAAAGTTCGTTGTCCATCAGTCGTTCCCCTTCTTTGCGAAAGGATTATACTCACTAGGGTCTGCCTTATTCGCCCATTCAACCCACTCAACGACTTTCTTTCGCAGTTCGTCATCAAGTAGAAATGGTTCACGAATCAGGATAATCTTTGGATTTTCCTTCATAATGTCTGCATTGGTTTTGATTTCGTCATAATCAATCGAGCCATAAAACATCTTGCTACGAACCTTGTCACCTCGACTTGAGATATGACGAGTGAACGATTCCTCACGGAATCTAAACTTCTCCGTCAGGTGCGGATTGAGCTTCAAATCGTACTCCTGAATGTATCCAACTTTCATAATGAACTACCTCCACCCCATCACAACAGCCGTACAAACGGCCAAACACACGTTAACGAACAGCCAGACGAGCATTGTCTGACGTTCTTCAAACAGGTTGTCCGCCATGTTTTTTATTGTCCGTTCGGACTGAACCACCACCGCCAGCAGGACTAGGCAGACCAGCCAGCGAGTTGCAAATTCAAACATTTCAGAACATCTCCAAGTTGTTAATAGTCATTTTCTTCCCGCAAATCGGGCATTCGGGAACAATTTTGTTACATATTTTATTTGCTGTCATCGTTGCAAATCGAGTGTCGAGGACATCTATATCCGTTCCACACAAATCACAAAAGAAGTTTATGCTCCTCCGAATATCATCGCTTATCCTCATGGATAACGTATCGTCAACTTCTTCGCTATTCAACAGTGCCATCAGCTCCACCTTTCTCTCAGCTCTTTTTCGACCTGCTCTGACTTTGCGGTGATATAATCTGCAAACTCGTCAGGGGTCATGTCCTCTTCTTTGAACTTGCCGACCATCTCCCAGTACCTGTCACCAATGCGGATGATTTTCTGCACCTGTTCATCGGTCAGGTCTGCATCGCACCGAAGGTTCTGAATCAGTGCGCCCCATGTGGATGTAATGCCATCCAGAGCCATACGGAAGCCATATAACTGGTTCTGTCTTGCGATTTTGCGGAGGTTTGCTGACATTGCCTGTCTGCTAGACGATGGACGGTTTCTATGCTTATTCATCTGACTTCTCCTTTGCTTCAAGGCGAGAGAGCCAACGCTTGTATTTAGCGTCCTCAATCTCACGCTCTGCGTCCCAAAATTCGCATTCGGAATCGAGGTTATCTCCAAACCAAGCATCGCATAAAGCGGTGACTGCGTTACTTATGTCCGAAAATTCTTCCATCAAATTTGCTTCACACTCCGCAACGCTCTTCGGTGTCGGGTTCGTACCATCCAGCGCACGGCGCAACTTCAACGCAGCCTGTGCCAGTTCGGATGCTTCTTCTGCCAACTGCGCCAAGATTTCCGTCTTGGGCAGGATGCCTGAAACTTTCTTGCTCATTTTTGTTCTCCTTTCATCCAGTCGTTCAGCTTTTCCATGCAAGAGGAGCAAAGAATGAACGACCTGTCTGACGAGCATTCATAGCCATGTTTTTTGATTTTCACTTTTCGGATTCCATTCGTTTCGCCGTGCCACGAAAAGCACTCGCCGCATCGGTCGCAAATCGCAACCTCAATATCATTGAACCTCATTCTCTTTCTCCAATCTCTTTAGCAGCCCATCCACGTCATACCGCCAATGGACACGCAGCCTTTTTGCTTTAACCTCTATCCCCTCTTGCTCTGCCCATTGCCAATGGATGCTCTTGCGGATCTCGTTGTAACGGAACGCCAGAACCTTGCTGGCAGGGATTGCAAAGGTGCGGTTGACCGCCCTGTAATTAACTATCACATGGGCGGTCTGACCGCTGTATCCCATTGCATCCACCATGTCAGTGATGTGCTTTTCCTTGCGGTATTTGCACTTTGCCTTGTCGTACTTTCCGAACACCTTTTCCAGAGGGATAGAGGGCGTTTCGATAGTTTTCAGTTCAAACAGGTGGTTCATCGGGTATCGGTACACAAGGAAGTCGCAGATATTGTCGATGGAAAAGGACAGGTTCTCGTTGCCGCCGTAGTAGGTTGCAGCACTGTCTTTCAGGCGGTAGCACCACGCATCGGATGGCACGGATGCTTTGAAGTCTGCTTCAAACTGTTTGCCGGTGTTCATACGTTGTCCTTTGGTTCATCGGGTAAAGGCATCCAGTGTGTAACTTCAACGTCAAAAGGTCTTTCACCTATCGAAAAACCAGAATCATCTATCCACCCGCCATAGCACATATTGGCTCGATAACACACTTCAATGGCCGTGTCGCAAGTGTAGACCATATTCTTATTAACCGTGTTTTTCTCAAAGACAAGGACACGTTCATTAAGTTCTGGTAGACGCTCTCTTACACTAATCCATTCACTCATCCTCTTTCACCTCTAAATTCGCTTCCGAGAAACCGTTTCTTACCTTTTTCACGGTGCTTGTCTTCATAATCACGGTGGTACACGCTCTGGCTGTGGTTCAGTTCATACACGAATGCCTTGCGTTCTTCGAAGTCTTTCTTCTCTGCCTTGTACTTCTCGCAAGTGTCGTGGCAAGCTTGGTGGCGTAATGTGCAGTTGAGACAACAGGTAATCATCTTTCCAAACGCCCGTCCAGCCAGATAGCGCAGCTCTTATATAAGGTAGGCGGTCGATGCCTTACAGGTCAGAATGGCAGATCATCCGCGTTGCCCTCAATCACGGCAAAATCGCCAGTGTCAGGCGCAGAACCAGACCCACCAGCCATCGTTTTCTTCGGTCTGACCTCATAGTCGCCGGAACGAATCTTGTCCACGCTGGTAAAGCGGTCAACGACAAGTTTCGTTTTGATGTTGCCATCGTTGCCCATGTACTCTTCCTCACGGAGAACTACGCCGACCAGCTTGCCACGCAGTGTCTTTTCATCGTTGTTGAACTTGTAGCCGGGATTGGACTGCTCCACAGCGGTGATGAAACCCTTGAAGAACGGCAGCGCCTTTTCCTTGTAGCTCTTGATGGTCTTGCCGCCCCATGCCCATTCGCCCTGATTCAGCTTGCCGCGCTCGATAAGGGAAGTGGTCTGCTCGCGCCAGTAGCCCTTGAACTCGCCCTCTGCGACTTCCCACTCGATATTCAGGCGCTCCTTTGCGGGTTCGTCCGTCGCCTTGCAGATACCGGCAACATAGCCGCCAACAGGCAGGTCACGGCGTTCAGTGGCTTCCTGTACGTCATTCCAGTTGATGTTCTTCATCTGTTACTCTCCTTTGTTATCCGGCTGAACCGGGATGTTGTAATACTCACGGATGGTCTTGTCTACGGCGGCGAGGTCGTTCTCGATCAGCGCATCGTTGAACATTCCAAGAGGTGTTTTCACGGTGTCCATCCCATCATTGCGAGTGCTGAACAGGTATCGCCCATCCTGCACAACGGTTTTCAGGACGATGGTGAAGTACCCTTCCACGCAGACCTTCTCGTCCAGTAGCTTGCCGATGGTCTTAAACTTCTCGCCACCGTCTCCGTCACGCTCGCTGTGGCCAAAAAAGTAGACCACAACATCATCCGGCAGTTCCTTTGCCCGCATCAGTAGGGCGTTGAAGTTGGCTGCCATGTCGGTAAACTTCTGGTATCCGGCGACCTTTGCGTTCCGCATGAACTCGCCGGTCATAAGATAGGTAGCATCGTCAATGACGATGGACTTACGCTTGGTGCTGTGGATTGCTGCATCAATCTTGCCGTAGTCGTTGGTGATATATGTTTTCATGTTGCTGCGGAACGGCAGCGGCTTGCCAAGCACGTTGACAACCGCAACCTGTTCCGGGTCGAAGTTCCGAAGCGAAGCGGACTTACCGCTGCCGGAGTGACCGTAGACCATTACTAATACTGCCATTTTTCTTTCCTTTCTTCGGCTTCATTAGGCTTCATTGTTCTTACTTTGGCTTAACTTGGCTGTACAAAAATCAGCCAGCCATCAGTTCTGCCAACTGTGCACGGAGGTTTTTTAACTCCGCTTCCCTGTCCTCGATTTCAGACTGCAAGTCCTCAATCTCAGCCAGACGATCAGCTTCTTTGGATTCTGCTTCCTGCTCACGGGTCATAAAGTACACGCCGTCTTCAGGTTCAATTGCCCCCCCAAATCGGTCGAGAGCGCCAGAACAATCATACATCGGATTCATCGTTTGTAACCTCCTCAAAAAACAAGGCAAAAGATGAGCAAGGCGATTGCGAACGTAGCCGCGCAGGCTGCAATTGTGCCCAAAGCTTTATCGAAACGTTCCTGGTCGGCATCCTTCTTGCGGCGGGCGTTGCGAATCCGCTGCTGTGCAGGGCTAGAAGTCATCCGGATGAAGTAGTCCTGATTATTTTCAAATCGAGCTTTCGTTGCGTTTTTGCTTTCCATAGTTAAAACCTCCAAAATTTCCGTGTTATAGTTGAGGGCGTCCTTTTTTTCGCTGTTCTTTGATTTGCAGTGCACTGTGCCACTGGTCTTTGTCAATTTCGATGGTAGACCACCGGTAGTTACATACAAGGCACTTCTTGCGGCGAGCGATGCTGTCATCGTCTGGCCGGCTGTCAACCGTTGTAATGTTGTCGCTACCGCACATCGGGCATTTCATCGTGCATCCCTCCACTCGTTGGTGTGGTGGGCAACACGCTTGATTTTGCGGCATTCTTGCTCGCTGCGTTCGTCCTCTTCTGCGCTGACTGCAAGCGCACATAAGACAACAGCCGTTGCGAGAAGTCCACATGATACGATCACCCAGCCAAACATCTGCGCTGTGGTCTGGCATCTTTGAATCGTATCGCCGCAGCCAACTGCTGCGATCGCAGAAGCCAGACCAATCGCCGACAATGCTGTTCCTTTCAAAGTTTTCATTTTTTTCATCCCCTTAATGTAAGTTCAAAGTAATATGGCTTCGTGCCATCAATGGCTATTTCTGCGTCCAGCACTTTTGCAAGTCTTAAAAGTGTTCCTGTTTGGACGCCAGCCTTGTTAAATACTTTCTTTTTGCCAAGAATGCCGTCCAGTGTGGGTCTTGAAACTCCGCTTTGTCTGCTTAGATCACACAACCGGATGTTTCTTGCTTGCATCGCTTCTGCAAGAGTCATCATTTTGTACCTTCGTGCCCAAAAATCCAGATGGTTGTCATCAGAGCGCCAATGCCAATGATTGCACGCGTTGCGTTTACGCCAACCAGAAGGTCAATCCGGTGAATCAGCCAGAAGTTCAGCAGAAACACTGCGAGAACCAGCGCCAATACGATTCCCCAGATCAGGACGATTTCTACCAGTGCTTTCATCTTTGCCCTTTCTACTATGTATGTGTTCCAGCCGGTCTTTCTCCCGGCTGTGCCAGAGGATTTCCCGCTTTCCGTAATACTTACCGTTCATAGGTCAGCTCCCCTGTTGCAAGCATCTGTGACACCTCGCCGTAATGCTTGCCCAACTTTTCCGCAATGGCTTGTACTTCTCCGATGGATGGAAATGTCTTTTCCAACTTCTTCTTTTCTTGCTGTTTGATTTTGTACGCTGCCTTCGCGTTCAGGTTCGCCTTTGCGTTGTAGGCTTTCTTAGCGCATCCATTGTGGTACTTCTGCGATGCTACTTTTTTCAGCATCGGCTTTCCGCAGTATGCGCAGAACGCCTTACGGGGCTTGAATGTAATTCCAGCTTTCTTGTGCTTCCTGTCACGCTCTTTGTCAACCTTGCGCTTGCATTCTGAACAGTACTTTCTTGTCGGTCTGACCACGCCAAGATACAGTCCGCAGCGCTCACAGTACTTTTCTTCCACGCTGCATCTCCTCTTTCAGTCTGGCTTCCCGATTGTGACGTTCAAAACAATGGTTGATGGATTTCTCCATCCACAGAACCTTGTTGGCTTCGTTCCGGGACACGCCCTCCGCCATTGCAAGCTTCAACCTGCGCTTCCGGCTCGGTGCTTTGTAAAAGTACGTCACCAGCACTCACCAGCCTTTTTGATGATGAACGTTGGCACTTCCCTGCCGGTAGCCCGGCACAGACAAACGCACTTGCCAATCCAAATGTTCCAGTAGAATGGGTCTGTCATACAGAACGTGTTGGAATGGTTTTGGCTGTCTTCATCCAGCATCCACAGCGAAATTGCATTGTCTGCCTTCGACCAGCTGATGCTGTACCCATCCAAGCACAACTGCTGCATAATCTGCATTGCCAGATGCTTTGCTTCGACGAGTTCCTCTGCCGTCCACTTGAGCTTGTCCGCTTCGTAGGCCTCAACCGCCTTGTCAATGGCGTGGTGCGCTTCTTCTTGGTATTCAAGGTCTACCTTTAAGGTGATAATCTGCTCCATGTTCAGCCCTCCGCTTTTCTGCTCTTCTCCGTCTTTAAGAAGAGATTAACGAAATAGACCTGACCGATACCAGTCACTTTAGGGGTCTTATTGATAGAAGTGTGCCCATCGGAATGTGCAATGGACGTTTCCTTGATTTCAAACAAGCGAAGTTCCATAGACTTCTGGGTCGGCATATTGTAGTCTGTCCGTTTTCTGTCCTTAATCAGGTATCCGTTCTCACGCATCCATGAGAACAAGCGGTTCTGCCCCATCTGGATGCCGTTCTGCGACAGCAGCTTTGCCATTTCACCAACAAGAATGCTCTGGCTGCTTGCGCTCACAGCGTCAGCAAAAAGTGCTTTTGGCTTCATGGTTTCAATCTGCTTGTCTTTCTCTTCCAGCTCCTCATGCGCTGCGATCAGTGCAGTTGCGAGAAGCTGCGACCTGGTAAGCTGCGGCGCGTTGTAGCTTCCAGTCTTACGAATTGCAGGAAGCACATCGTTCGTGACCCATCTGCGGAACGGAGCCGCTTCCGGTTTGTCGCTACGGAGGATGACGTGGTACAAGCCACTCTCGTTAATGATGGTGGTTGACTGCTGACGACCCATGCTATCGGTGAGGGGTGTTTGACACACCTCATCTTCGTCAAGCCGCCTAGCGACAACTTTATGGTCTGCGATGTCGAGAACTCCGCACACGTCTTTCAGAACAAACCAAGCTTCCCCGTCCATATCAACAGTGCGAACTTTGCTGTTCTGATATTCAAAAACTTGAATGTTTGCCATTTTTTCTCTCCCTTCTTACACTCCCGAATCCTGAATATTCAAAATCCGGCAGATGCTTTTCTTGATGCCGGGCGTTTCCAGCTTCCCTGTCTTAACCTTGAAAAGGTAAGAACGATCAAAATATCGTCCGGTGTCCTCCTTGACTTTTTCAATCAACCAGTCATTGGTCTTGTCTTTTTGGATAAGAGCAATCTCGATTTGTTTGCCAAAGTCACACAGAGGTTTTTTTTCAGCCATTATTTCACCTCCGGCTATTGATTTTTACGCATAAGTGTAATATAATGAAGTTGCTAGAAATCATTCATTACGCCTTCGCGGTATGGTCTTAGTATAATACGCTTTCGCGTAAAATGCAAGGCTTTTTTAAGCGTTCGCGTAATTTCAGCAAACCTTACAATGCGAGGACTGGAATTATGGCAAACTTGTATGAAAATATTGAAAAACTCTGCAAGCAGCGTGGAGTAAACGTGACCACCATGTGCAAGGAATCGGGCGCAAGCCGTGGGTCTTTGACCGATTTGAAAAACGGTAGAAAGCAGACCCTGAAATATGAGACGCTTGACAAGATAGCTTCTTATTTCGGAACAAGCGTGGATGCATTGGTTTCTGGCGAGCAAAAAGAAAATCCGCCCCAGCATTCGCAAAGCGAAGTTGACGCGGATATCAAATGGATTGAGCAGAAGCTAGTAGAGATGCCAAAAGAAAAGCGTGAAGCTTTGATGAAGCTTATCAGAACTATGTGAGGTGATGGCGTGGGCAAAAAGAAATTTAGCAAAGAAGAACTGCTGAACGACAAAAGTTCTCACATGGGTGATAGGTTTTCATTTGCCTTCGGTGCGCTTTTCTTGGTTGCTTCATTTATTTTCCTTATGTATTCTTCAACCGCCTTTTTAATCGTTGCGGCCATTGGGGCTATGATGTTGATAAAAGGCAAACGCGGATACGATATGTTTCTTGAAAGAGAAAAGCTCAAAACAAAAATGTACGAAACACCTGTGTCCGCAAAGATTGTAGGCTCTGGTGAAAGCAAGAAGGCCGGAAGCGCCGCACTCCGTTCCGCTGTTGGCGGTTCAATTGCCGGATTGCCCGGTGCTGTTTACGGTGCAGCATCCGCAAAATCTAAAACCACCGTCACGTTTTATGTGACGTATGAAGATGGGCATCACGGAAGCGAAACTGTAAATTCCGATTCTAGCCGGTTCTTAAAACTGATAAAAGTTTGTAAAGATTGACCCGGTACAAATAAAACCCCTTGCGCCGGGCTTTCGGTAGCCTTATGCGCAAGGGGTTTTGTTATGCATTGGTTATCACTTCTTTTGCTGCCGGAATCTTTTCAGGGTGTTCCAGCAGCCATGCAATAAATCGGTCAATCTTGGCTCTTTCCTGTTCGCTCATTGTGGCATATCCTCCCGATCGGCAAGTACGGACGTTCATTCGATATGATTATACATCTTTCCGTTGTGTAGTCAATACCATTTTAACAGCTTTCGTGCTTTTTTAGTTTTTTTCGGGGAAGCCACGAGTGTTCAAGTCAAAAGGGACAACGCCTATCCATCTTTCCTCCAATCACAGCTCTACGAGCTGTCCGTCAATGCGTTCGATGTTGTCTGATGGGTCGCGTCCATCGTCTAAGGCAGCTATGGCGCGTTCCAGAACGTTTTTGGCTTCCTCGTAAGCAAACTTATCAGCATCGTTGTTTGCAAGGTTGTAGACCAGCTTTAAGGCGGTCTGGCGTGCATAGGGAATGAGCATGGTGTCAATCTGGTTCATACACTAACCCTCCCACGGTTTCGGCGTTTTGTTTTCGTTCGGTTCAGATGCGGGCATTCCGTCAATGATAATCATATTGTTACCTCCTGTTTTGATTGTTTTTTTGATGGTACAGTTATAACACAGGCTGCTGTTGGTTCTCCATAGCAGCTTTTTCCATTTTTTGGCTTGTCGAATCCAGCAGTTTTGCCGGATTTTGTTGAAAGGGTGAGAATTTATGGATGAATATTTAGTAAGAACAGCCAAAGCATTAGAGATGGCTCGAATGCGTTCCGGTTTGAGCCAGCAGAAGTTGGCGGCAAGAATGGGCGTAAATCGTGGCACGATAGCAAATTGGGAGCAAGGTCTGGCAGCCATCTCCCTGCCGATGGCTATGCGCTGGTTCACCTGCTGTGGCGTATCGGTGGCTCGATACATGGACGCTTGTATTCACCCAGGGCTGCTGGAACACCTGGAAGATGACCTTTCCGACCTGGAGAAACGGCGGATTCTCATAGATGCTATGATGGAGTGTTCTTCCTATGAGATAGACGCCCTGCTGTACATCCGGTACGGAGATCACGGTTCAGACCATATCGGCGTGCTGACGGAGATTCTGGCAAACCTCCACACACCGTTGAAGGACAGGGTCGCTGTCTGCCGGATGGTGTCTGGTAGCTATGAGATGGCACAGGCTACCGGAACAGACCCAGACCCGAACGGTACCGCCCCAAAGATGGAGATTCTCTATCAGGCACAGGACGCTGGAACAGAAGCAGCCATGAAGTCCAACGATTCCTATACTGTAAATCCCAATAATATAACTGGCTGATTGTCGAATTATCGCAGTTTTTGAAGAATATTTTGTCCACGTTCATCCACTTTTTGTACACCTATCGGGTAAATTTACCTTGTCAATCCGTCCCCCATAAGCTGTAAATTTACAACATTCGCACGGAATAAATAACGAGTTATCGTCAATCTATTGCCTGTGATTGGTCGGCTTGTCAATCTGTCCCCCATAGTGCAGATTAGGTATACCTTTCCATCCACTTTTTGTACACCTATCCACAATCCGTCCACGTTTAATGTGACTAACGATGTACGGCTTTTCTCCGGCTATAGTCTTATTTAGCAAATGCAGAGTTCAGTTATCCACAAACCAGAATGGAAAAATAAAGAAATTGTTGAAAATTATCGTCATCGACTATTTAACGATGATATTTAACCTCTTGTTTATTTCTTGTTTAATATATAATAGGTAGATGGGGGACGAGATGACAAAGCATGGGGGACGTTTTGACAAGTCATGGGGGACAAAATGACGAAGACATGGGGGACAAAAAGACAAGCCATGGGGGACGAAAATAGTTGACACGTCCCCCTATTTGTGATATACTGTTTTCAGACCATTAAAGGAAGTGAGCAGATGCCAAAAATATCAGACAATAACCTTGTCGAGAAAAGCAAGTCCCTTGTTTGGGCGAAGTTCAGGGACTACACCGCAGGAGAGCTTCGGTTGTTAGAGGTTTACTTGTCAAGGATAAATCCGAGAGACCCAAACAGCAGCCGTGTGGAGTTCACTTTGGCGGAATACAGGGAGCTTCTTGGGCTGAAAAGCCTTGACGCACGAAGGATTGAGCCGCAGATCAAACACTTTCTTGGCAATACAGTGTCGATTCCTATTGACAAGGAGAAAGGAACATTTGAAAGTTTTGTCCTATTCACGAGGGCAAAACTGGACTATGTGCCCGAAACAAGGTCTTACGTTGTAGCAATCACCTGCAACCCTGACCTGCGCTCTATCTTCTTTGACATTGCAGAAAGCGGATATGTTCGATATCGTCTGCGCTACACGTCACGGATGAAGTCACAGTACAGCATCTTGCTTTACTCGATTCTTCGGGACTGGTTGAACATGGACAACAAACCGCATGAAATCAGTCTGAAGAAGTTGAGAGAGCAGCTCGGTGCGATGGAAGCCAGCTACGATGTTTATAAGAACCTTCGCAAGCGAGTGCTTGACGTTGCGGTGGACGAAATCAATGCCGTGTCAGATATCGTCGTGACCTACGAGCCAGTCCTTGTGGCGCGAAAAGCTGTGGAAGTCAAGTTTAAGCCCAAAATTAAAGCGTCTGAGACGTTGATTGAAGCACAGGCAAACGAAGTGTTGACCGAACCTCAAAAAGCCGCTAAAAAGCCCCGCAGAAGCGGATATGAGGATTTCGACTGGTCTGTGTGTGACGAACTGGAAAAGCAGGACTGCATTGACGTGGCGAAGGTAGTTGAGAAGTGGATGAAGAAAGAGCATCCGGAAATCAAGCTGCCGAGACGCAGAGAAGCGGTTTACGACACGGTAAAGGCTGCGTATAAAGACATTTTGTCTCTGGACAGGTCTCCGTTCCCGGACAGACCTGTTGGTTATCTGGTTAGAAGCGTGGACAAGGCAGGTATTGTAGACAGATATATGCCAGCGTTCTATTCCATTGAAGCATTGCAAGAGTAGTCAGATGCAACGTATTAAGCAGAAAGGAACTGTATGAAGAAGCAGGAAATTGTGTGGTATTCCGTTAAAGATGATGGGATGCCAACACCAGAAATCATTGAAAGAACGAAAGGTCTGTTCTTGTGTTCGATAAAAACGGCCTATTTGAAAGATGAATCTATAACTGCAACAAACACAATCCCAGCGTTTATTGAAAAAGGCGAGTTTGTAAACACATCGTTTCAGAGGTTGAACATTTCTTGGGGCGCTTGCTTTATTACAAGAGTGGAAGCGTGGGCAGAAATGCCGATATGCGAATAAAGAAAGAGTGATAAAATGGCAAAAATCATAGCAGTCGCCAACCAGAAGGGCGGCACAGGAAAGACCACCACAAGCACCTGTCTGGCTGGTGCATTGCAGTTACTTGGCAAAAAAGTCCTGCTGGTGGACTGTGATGCCCAGTGCAACGCAACGGACACCTACGGCGCACAGACAGAAGACGTATGCACCCTGTTTGACGTGATGACCCGGCAAGGTACGGTCGAAGAAGGAATCCAGCACTGTGAAGCCGGTGACATTCTTCCGTCCGACAACGCATTGAAGGACATTGACGAGCAGCTTGTCCGGGACATGGGCAAGAACTTCCGGCTACGAGAAGCCCTTGAAAGTGTGTCCGGGCAGTACGATTACATTGTACTGGACACTCCCCCGCAGCTCGGTCTTGCGCTTGTGAACGCGCTGATCGCATCGAACAGCGTCATTGTTCCGATGACCCCTGACCGATATGCTGTAGCTGGTTTAAGCCAGCTTTCGCAGACCATCAGCGATGTTCGCCGATACTTCAATCCGACTTTGAAGATTGAAGGCCTGCTTCTGAACCAGTACAAGAGCCGTGAGAACCTGTCCAAAGAGGTTGTTGAGCAGCTTCCTGTAATTGCACAGAGCATGGGAACAACCCTGCTGGACGTGAAGATTAGACCGTCTATGGGCGTTCGCAAGGCTCAGGCAGAGCGTCACAGCCTGTTTAGTGGCGACACGGCAAAGAGTACCAGCGCAGAGGACTTCAAGGCGTTGGCAGAGATTATTGTGGAAGGAGAAGAAAAATGAGCGGTGGACACTGGGATTATCAAAATGACAGCCTTGCAAATGCTATTTATCAGCACTGCTACCCAGATTATGACCTTGCAAATGAACGGGTAAAAGAGCTTTCGGCTATTGCACGAAAAGAAAATCCGCTTGGAGACAAAGATTTGAGTATGCTTCTATACGATTTGCTCTGTGTTTTACATAGCTGTGATTGGTACAGAAGTGGCGACATTGATAAAGAGCAGTATAAGAAAGACGTACAGTATTTCAAAGAAAAATGGTTATGGAGCAAGGAATGGATTAGAGTGAGCGACCACTATCCAGAAATGGTGGATATAAACGGAGAACTTGAAAGCAACCCTGTCCTCGTTGCATCGCCGTTGACAGGAACAGATATTGCACAGTGTTACTTCTATCCAGAAGAAGGAGGAAAACCTATTTGGAAAACAGATTGGTGTAATAATCTTGGAGCGACGCATTGGATGCCGCTACCAGAAGCTCCGTCCTTTGAAGATTCGGATTATGAGGAGGCTGATACAGAATGAAATCAACCAGCAAAAAATCCACAGGCTTGCTTGGCGGGTTTGATTTTCAGCCTATTTTTTCGGAACAAACATTAAGCCGAAGTGAGCCAAAGGAAGAAGAAGTAAGCCAAGCAAAGCCGAACGAAGCCGAACAAGCACCGATTAAGCCCAGTGAAGCCACAAACAGCCATGCGCAGCCTAATGAAGCACAGTTAAGCAATATTAAGCCGAAGCAAGCCAAAGACAGCGAAACACAGCCGAACAACGCCATAGTAAGCGAAAGCAAGCCAAAGAAGCTGAAACAGGCGAAAGAAGTTCAACGTCTTATCGAACAAGGTGATGTTCCCGGCGCACTAGCAGAAGCTGGCTTGACAAAGAAAAAAATCCCGATGCCGGAATCGCATCAGGGCGTTGCAAGTGGCGATGGCAAGCGTTCAAAGCGCATTACCATCCTTATGAGCGAGGAAGAACGCAAGTACATCAACCGTGAAGCCAGACGGCACGGAATGACGATTGGACAGTTTGTGTACGCTCTGGCTGTCGCAGCGGCAGAGGGGAAGATTGAATTGGAGGATTTCTTGGATGAATGATAGTGAACGAAGACTTATTCGATTTGTTTGCGATGGTGATATGCGAAACGCGCAAAAAGCCGTTAAAATCATTTTGAATTCTATATCATCCAAAAAAGATGAGCAGTTCAAAGAAAATATGTTTCGCAAGTTGGAAAGCAAAAGAGAATTTATTGAATTGCCATATAACTTGCAGCATCTTTTGATTGCAGAAGATACAGAAGAATTTCCAGAAGCAAGATTCCTTCTTAGGAACGAAGAAAAAAATATAACGCAGAAAATCGTTGCTATTTATCGAGCATCCGAAAAATTGAACGAAATGGGCATTCCTTATTTGCCAGCATTGATGCTTTATGGGCAAAGCGGATGCGGCAAAACCATGCTGGCTAGGTATATCGCACATAAAGCAAAACTTCCGTTTTTGAGGATTCAATTTTCAAGTCTAGTTGATTCGCACTTAGGGCAAACGCAATCTAACCTTGCAAGAATTTTTGATTATGTGAGAACCGCTCCTTGTGTTCTTTGTTTTGATGAAATAGATGCGGTCGGAATGGCTCGTGGGCAAAAAGATGACGTTGGAGAAATGAACCGTGTAGTTATTGCGATTATGCAGGAAATGGATAGATTGCCGAACAATGTCATTATTATTGGAACGACAAACCGATTTGATAGGCTTGACCCTGCACTTATAAGAAGATTTCCGTTGCAATACGAATTAAAGCCGTTATGCCGTGCGGATGCAGAAATACTTTCTAAAAGGTTCTTTGAGTATGCAGGAGTGCAATATGAAAACATAGCTTATGAAAGTCACGTCCCTGCATCTACGGTTATCAAAGAATGTACGGAACGAATTGTAAATCAAGTTCTGAATCAAGAGGATTTCTTGGAGGATTGACGAATGGGCGTAACCATCAAATGCAAAAAGACTGGGCGTGAAATGGATGTTGGCTATTTCGGCTTTTTCAAGTTGAGAGCGAAAGTTGCAGAACTTGTTGGTTCGGAAGTCGGAGAACACTATAAAAAGCTTGATGACATTCTTGACATACCCTCTCCAGAAAAAGAACACGCTCTTGAATCGTACAATGACGAAACAGAGCGATTGGTTGAAAGCAAGAAACTTCCAATCAAAATTGCAGATTTCCTTTATCAATCGGACTGTGACGGAAAAATCCGATACGGTGCCTGCAAGCAAATCTTGAAAGTTATAGGTGATTATGACGATAGCGTTATTTACGGATATGCAGGTAGAGAAAATCCTGCAAAGTTCAAAGACTTCAAAGAAATCCTTCAAGATTGCGTAGACAATAAGTGCTTTATGATTTGGAGATAACAATAAACCCCTGTGTAGCCGCAACGACCGCACAGGGGTTTTGTTTTACTTATCAGCAATGCAATCCCAGTAGAGATATGCCTTGCCATCTGCGGCATCTGCGTCCTCAAGGAACGCCTTTGCCATGTCAGCGTAGAAGCCCGGAGTGTCAACGGACTGACGCTTTGCGACCTGACAATAATCCGAGTACATCATGTTCATGACTGCCCAGAAATCGTTCGGGTCACAGTTGATATTGCGCTGTTTCGCAACGTCCTGCGTCTGTTCCAGTGTCCAGTGGCAACCTTTAGTGCCGTCAGCGTTCACCATGCTGTCGCACCATTCCTCCGCTTCATCGTGGGTAAGGTGCTGGCGCGGCATCTTGATGGAGCGGCTGTCTGCACCGCCACGCTCGTACTGCCCAGACCGCTTGTCCCAGTCTCCGTTCTGCGAGAAGCCGATTTGCGGCATTCTGCGCCCATTTTCTACGTCAGGGTAGCGGAGGATAGGGTAGGGGTCGATGTAGCGGTTTTCCTCCTGCGGATAGTAGGGATGGCGGTCGTTGCCACCTTCCAGCTTACGCAGACGGCGTTCCATCTCACGCTCCCTGCGGTCACGCTCTTCCTCAAGGCGGTCGCGTTCCGGCTCACGGTTTTTGTCGTGGTCACGGAGCATCATCATGCGGCGAAAATTAGTCTTGCCCATAATCTACACCTCCTCAAGAAATAGACGCGGGTGCGTCAGCGTGTGAGCGGCAGAAGCAGCCAAGATATTTGAACGTGCCGGTGCCGGTCGCAGACGTTGCCACACGAGTAGCATAGCGGGTGCGGGTGTGGATGCTCTCAGCGGTTGCCTGAGCGCAGTTGCAGTCGGTCAAAGGGTATGCGGTCGTGCCTGCGCCGATGGTAATGACCACAGGGGCGTTGATGGTGGTCGTGTCCGGCAAAGCCTGAGCAATGACCAGACAATATTTTTCTCCCGCCGCGTAGGAGCCAGCAGGGATATTGATGGTCAGCGTATCGTTGGCGAACGTGACCGCATCCGAGATGACGAGGTGCGGGCAGAGTTTGCAGCTTGTTTTGCAAGCCATAATTTTTTCCTCCTAAAAAATCAGGGGCAGAGGTGTCTTACCCCTGCCCCGATGGTTCACCCGGTGTTATCGGGGAGTGTGTTGGTTAGCAGCAGCCGCAGCAGTTCACGCCCACGTTGGGGTTTGCCACCTGATAAGCGGGAATCGGACGAGGATTGACCCGGTTCAGGATGGTATCAGTCTGCTGGGACATCACGGTGGTCAGAAGCGCATTCTGACGATCCTGAGAAGC